>Ga0209530_1000020_pt1 | contig 125117 bp, 116 predicted proteins | sample BlaSpr_A8_Ref_O1_FD_187987 | JGI IMG/M metagenome (GOLD analysis project Ga0209530, IMG submission 187987) | Forest soil microbial communities from Thunder Bay, Ontario, Canada - Black Spruce, Ontario site 2_A8_Ref_O1 (SPAdes) (version 2) | ecosystem: Environmental > Terrestrial > Soil >...
CGCTTCAGCACGGTCGCGCAACGCGGACGGCGTGGTGCGCTGATCAGGAAACTGGGCGGTGACCTCGGCGGCGAGCGCTGTGATCGGCATCGTCGAGTCGCGGCCCGCCAAAGCGCGTAGCAGCTGGGCGATCTCAATTACGGCATAATCCCTCGTGTCACGCCCGAACTCGCGGAAGATGGGGTGGTTGCCATTTACGACCACCTCAAGGCTCATCCCGGTCCCCGCACGCGAGGTAACGGGAACAGCAACGCCTTCTTTGACCAAGGTAGCTGTGGTCTCGAATACACGGACATCACGTCGACCGATTCCGGCGATGTTCACCGTCCCCGCCATATCATAGAGTTCGCGCGCGTCCTTTCGGTAACGGGTGAATCTCTCCTCTTCTGTCTCAGCATCCGGCCGTCGGCCGTATGGGTTTGACGCTGGCTTTAGATCTGGCTTTGGATCTGGAGCCGGGTCGTCGGGTGGAAGCGGGTCCAGGCCTGTCCGTCCCTCCAGGTCGCCGTCTGCGCCGCCAGTGGACGTGTCTCCTGAACCAGTTGCCCGCCCTCGCGCCACGGTCTCGTCATGCCGGGCTGCGGCGTCGTACCACATCTCATCGGCCTGGTACACAGACAGGCCCTGGTGGAATGATTCGCCCCACCTTCTCGCTAGCTCGTGGGTCGCGTGAGTGCCGTCGCCCGGGATGAGGCATTTCAGTCCTGGGCGGTTTTCCTGGAACGCTTTGAATAGCTTGCCGAGAGGGGAGTCATTCTCCCCGAGCTTGAGCGCCTTCGCCTTCTTTTCCCGCATCGGAGTCTCGCCCCGGAGAGTGCGAACGGCCGTGTTCCAGTCAGGGAAGCTGCGTTCGAAGTCTTTCTTCTGGTAGTCGACGGGCACATGGTCCAGGTGGATCTCTCCGACTAGCCGCCCCTGATTCGCCGGGATATCAATCGGGTACTCGAGATATTTCTCGTCGGTGTCCGGATCGGTCCAGGTGAAAAGTTCTTTGTCGTCAGTGACGATCTTGCGGCCGTGTCGAAGGAAGTCGATCCCGTACTCTGTGTTGTCCAGATAGCGTTGAACGCCGAGCCAACCGTGGATACGACGTGGCCGGAGTTGCAACTCCAGACCATTGCAACCCTCGCACCTGTCAGTGTCGTTGTGGCTTTGCCAGTTACCGCACTGCATACACGCGTATGCGTCGCTGAGATGACGGTCAACGAGCTGTACAGCGCTAATCTCAGCGCCGCGGCGCGTAACGATCCGGGAAGCGGACCAGACGCACGGGATCCAGGGCTCGATCCGCTTGCCATTGAGGTAGAGCGCGATTCCGCGACCCGCCAAGGGCGTATCCGGTACCCCAGGAACCGGGTTGGGTCCGCGGAGTAGATATGAGTAGATGCGCCCGAGTTGACGTTTGACAGCTGTGATCGTAGTGGATCTCTTGAGCGCGGTCAGCATCTCTGGGTCAAGATCGCTGACCGTGATTTCCGTGCCATGGAGCGACGGGTCATCCTTCGGCTCATGCCGGAACGGCACGTGGAAGCTATGTCGTCGCTGCATCTCCCTAAGGTCGATCTCGGTAACGACCCAGTGGGCATCCCCTGCCCGCGTCGTCCTGACCTCGGTTCGGTTGCCGAAGCGTGCGGTCGCGATGTTGAAACCCATCCCAAACAGGCCCAACGTGCCGAATTGCGCCTTCCCCGTGTACCCCGCGCGCAAGGACCGCTCAAGCGACTCACGCGTCATGCCCCTTCCCCGGTCAAGTACGCGAACTACCGCGTCTTGGCGAGTCGCTGTCGTGTTCGGCACGATGATGTGCACGGCGCCGGGATCTGCGGGACCGCGAGCAGGATCCATAAGCAAGTCATCGAATGAGTTGTCGACCAGTTCTGCAAAACATCGCCACGGCGGATAAGGGATTCGGCCGAGCATCTGGAGGACGCGCGGATCGGGTGTCAGGTCCAGCCTGTCAAAGTTCTCGCCGTCGGGCGTGACGCCCATTCTGTCCCCCTCGATTTTGGAAGCTCAAAGATCACTATCGCACCGGCGCGGCCGTCCTTGATGTCCTCGACACAAGTTTGCCACGGAGCAGTATCACAAGTGACGACTAAGGCTGGTACGTGGCGTCGCGCAGCACATCTGCCAGCGCGCGGGGTTTGAACTCGGCCAGGATGACGTCTACGGCTTCCTGGCACCCGTGGCACTGGGCAGTGAGCAGATGCCCGGCATGATCCCTTCTGCAGAGGCAGCAATCCTGCTCCATTGCAGGTCACTAGCACGTTGCCGCTTGCCTTCCTCCCTATGGGTAAGCACTGGTGGGAGTACCCAGACGTCATCGAGAATGTGCTCGACGCGGCGGAACGAGCGGATCTTTCACTCCTGCCGGCTCTACTGTTGCGTTCTCAGCGAAGGCGACAGGGCAGGGTACTAAGGCCTAATGCGATCGTGCGTGCGGTTTCTCAGAGTGCTGTTTGACGGCGAAGTATGAAGCTGGTGGGCTGACTTCCCGAATGACTGACGTACTCGAATGGGCCCTCGTAACTGAAACCCGCGCCCTCGAACTGGTATTTAGCCGTACGGTAGAAGAGGAGCAGCCGGTTGCCGGTCCGTTTGTGATCGATGACTAGAGAGTCGGTCCGCCCGAGGCGCTGCCCCTGCCAGTGCAGCATGTTACCTGTGAGCTTGTCCACGTACTGTTCGCGGTCAGCTGTTTTGTTCTCAGTCACGAAAAGCCAGACCTCTTGTCGTTCCCTAACGCGGAAGACGCCGTTGTTGAGCGTCGCGTCGTGGATTCCGAACAACTCCCGGAGGTCGTTGCGTGTGTAGATGGATCCCGTCACAAGGGGACCTGAATCTGCTCTAATCCAAGACTTGAGGCTGGGTTCCGCAGCATCCATGGCCGTACGTAGGTTCTGAAAAAGGGCAAGCACTCTGGTCCGGGTCTCTTCCGAGGCGTCCTCCTGGAAGTCCTCGAGAGCCACATACAGGTCGGAGGCGTGCGCCGACACGGCATCGAGAAGAGTGGAGCTAGTGCGCCTCATTGTTACTTTCTCGTTACTGTCAGGGCGAAGATTTGCTATTCGCGGGGTCGGCCGAAGTGTCGATGATGGCCTGGTCCTGATGGGCATCGTTGCGCACTCTGAAATATACGAGCTTCTCACCAGGAGGACAGGAGCTAACCGGCGCCCACAGTTCGAACGCCAGGAAGACATCGGCCGGGTCCAAAGCGCTGCGCTTCACATTAGGGTGTCCCTTGGTGACCACGGGGTAAGCGAGGAGCGCCCCTCGCCTTGGCGCGGTGTAGCTTTCTACGACCTCGTCACCAAGTTCGGGCTGGTCGGCTCCCGCGATGAACTTGGCGGGCACTCGATGCCGGGGCTCGGCGATGGGACCGAAGCTCTTGCCTTCCTGCCTCGTTCGCTCGAACACGCTGCGGCGTCCGAGTCCGGGAAGCATGACCGCACTGCTTACGTGATCCTTGTGCAACGGAACTATCACGAGCCAGTCGTCTATCCGCTCCTTGTCAGCCGCTTCCTCGAGAAAGTTGAGGTCTGGCTGGAAATACGCTGGCGTCATCCAGCGCAGGCCGCCGAGCGCGCTTAGAAGCTTGGTGTGGTTGACCACTCCGGTGTAGGCCTCGAAGGAGACTCTCGCAGCGGCCTTGAGTGCGCGCAACTCGGTCGCGGCCTCGAAGATGGGCAGCATGCGCGCATAGTTGTGGGCGATGTCAGGTGCGGACTCCGGGTAAGCGCGTGCCTCGACGCTGACACCGGGCGAACGGCGGGTCACGAGCTCTGCGTTATACATTTTGTTCGCCGCCTCAGGCTTGAGCCAAGGCAGGCGCTGTGAGACCAGCGGCGGGATATCACGGGGCGTCACCTGAGGGACGCCGTCGACGAGCTGCGAGTACCGCTCCAGTTCCCCGCGGAAACCCTCCTCGTCGCGGACCATGGCCCCGAATGCCTCGTACAGGTCAAGGCGCATGGTGCAGTCCTGCTCATTGCGGCCGATGTAGAGACGGACTAGATCTCTATACCCGGCACGGAACCCGAACCAGCGGCCCATCTGCATTAGAGTCGCGGCCTGCTTCGTTCGTCGGCGGTAGTACGAAACAGACAGTCCCTCAACTGTGAAGCCGCGGCTAAGCTTCATGCCGCCGACCAAGATGCGCCATACGGGGCGCTTGTCGAAGTCGACGGACTCCTGGCCCAGGTCTTTGTCGCTGTTGACAACGATGACAGGTGAACCGCCGCGCCCGATCCTGCGGACGGCGTCGCCGAGGTGTGCCTTGAGCTCATCGAAGTCGGCCGGATACGGCTGACCAGCGCTGCGGGCCGCGCAAACGGGCAGGAAGTCGCTCTCGTACAGGTCGCGAAGCCTCTTGTAGCCCAGCCCTGATGTATAACCGGCCTCCTGCCAGATCCCCTTGACGACCTCCGCGGTCTCCCAGTGGTCGTTTCTCTTGAAAGACTCGTTCACCAGCATGGTGTGATGCCGGAAGGTTCCCGCCTTGCCCGTGGCGTTCTCCCGGTACAGCTTGATCGCACCGCTCAGCACAAACGCGTCCACGGCGGCGGCAAGTTCCATTCTTCGCTCGTCGTCGGTATCGCCCTTCAAATCGCGGACGAACGCCTTCTCGTTGGAGTTTTCCGGGTTACGTTCACCTTCGGCATATACGACGTCGATATCGTGGAAGTCCCCCACGCCCATGTAGTCACGAGGCTTGCGGAGTGCTAGTAGGAAGTCCTTGGGGAAGATGTCTTGGGCGTCCTCGGGATCGACGAAGACATTCGCGTACGGCGTGGCGGTGTAGCCGATGTACTGTGCCCTCGGCAGAAGCGTTAGTAGCTCTGACAACAAGCGGTTAATGCTGGTCCGTTCGGTCTCGCCCTCTTTCCACTTGCGCGGGTCAGTGGTATTGACCGAGGCCTGGTCCGACTCGTCATCGATGATGAGGGTAGGGATCTCGCCTAGCTGCTTGCGTATTTTCTTCAGGTCACTGACGAGTCGCTTCAGGACGGTGGAGTTCTTCTTCACCACCGCGAGGCGCGCGCCGCATGGGAACAGGTTGTCCGCCTCGTAGAGAGGCTTGAGCCTGTTCTTCTTCTGCATCTCAAGCGCGACGATGCCGTGGCCGAGCTTGCGAAAGTCGTTGCCGCCCCCGGTAAGCCGGATGATGTCCGGAAGATCCCGGCTGGAGGGCCTGAAGCCGAAGCTGATGAACTTGTCGGCCCAGTCGGCGTCATCTGCGTAGTCGTGAGGCTCCAGCTCTGGATCATTCTCGTCCCAGTCTTGGAGGATGTTTTCCTTACCGACCAGCTCCATATCGAGCCGACGCTGGGTCTGTTCGCGGAGGATGTCCAGTGTGCCAGCCAGAACGATGATGAGGCGGTAGCCGGCATCGATCCCCTTCGCAATCACACCCGTGAAGTTGGCTGTCTTCCCGCTCTGCACGTATCCAACTACCAAGCCGCGGGCGGGGAAAGCGGCGGTCCGGGTCGGATCGCTAATCCGCTCGATAATCTTCCGAGTGTCCTCATCCAACCCGGCGACGGCGTCGGGTGGCCAACCCTTCCCATCCAGAAGGTGCCTCTCGTACTGGTCCCAGTAGAAGGCCCGAGACTCCAGCCCCGCAGGCGGATACCACGCCTCGAAGTTCGCGCTGATCATGGTGCTTGTCTCGCACACAGGCGGAAAGTGTGCCTCTATGCGTCCGGCCGCTTCAGCATCGAGGCCAAGCTGCTCGTACGCGCGCGTTCGGCGTTTGTAGGTGTTCGGCTCGGTGCCAGCTGTCCACGGCTCGGCGACCGAGCGGCTGTCCCAGCCGAACAGGGCCATTGCGAGTGCGCGCAGCAGCGAGTCGCTCGCCTCCGCCAGGCGCAGGTGCTCGATCAGCCGGTCGGCGCTCACATCAGGTTCCGGGTCTAGGTCCTCCGCTATTAGCGACGCTCGCTTAACGAGCGGCTTCGGATTGCCATCCGCCATGCTCCTCAGCGCGCTGAGGTACGCCTCGACGAGACCTTCGCTCACCATTTTCCCCCTTCGGCTACAAGCTGACGAATAACGTCCGGCGGGCAGGGCTCTTCGACTAGGCCAGTGACATCGACTGAGTATGAAATCTCGCGCAATCGGGACAGCGGCATCTCGACCGCAGCCAGGCGTTCGAGCGTGAGCGCGGGAAATTCGGCGTTGACTGGCAGCAGGAGAGGCCTGGACCGCAGCGCGAACCTGCGCAGGGGTCTGGTGCCGTATTCATCCCGCCACCCTGCGGCATGGAGCTTCTCTTCAAAGGCGGCGAGGTCCACCCCGGTCAGTCGTGACCGCACCTTCCCGATGAGCTCCGAGACGTTCAGGCATTCGGTGAGGCCAGTAGTCACCTGCACGGATAGTACCCAGAGCGGACGCTGTGGATTCGGTTCAAGCTGGCTGAGAGACCCTATCCAGTGGACCCGTCTCTCTGAGGTCGTCGACTTAACCTCAAGATCGCCGCCACCCACATCGAAGTCGTGTTCGTCGCTATTTGGCCCCCGCCACGCGGCGATCGCTCGCGCACCGCCCACCGCGGAGAGCAGGCAGTCGAGGACAGTAAGTTCGCCGAACAACCCCACTTCGCGATCGGCGGGGAGAGTGGCTGCGGATTCCAGCAGCTCGCGGAACTCGGTCAGGGTATCGGTCACGGCCTGCGCGAAGCCGTGCCGCTCAAGCTGTATTCGGTCGGTGATTCGCCACACCACCGCAAGGGTCCGTCGGAAGACGTCGGGATCGTCGATGAGCAGTTCCGCCCACGCCATGTTGCCGGTCCGTACGACATCCGTCGAGAGGTGCTCATATTCCACGAGGTCCGGTACCGAGGCTCCATCCCAGGCCACCCGCAAAGCGACGCCCACCCCGGGCGTGAAGACAAGCTGGATCTCCGGAACGCCAGAAATACGGACCGCCGCTCTATCCCTGGACCTCATGAAGTCGTCAAGAAGGGCTTCCTGTGGGTGCCGCGAGCCCTGATTCACTCAGACTCCAGACGAACGGCAGCCGTCAGGACTTGCTGCCACAAGTCAATGCTGTCCTTGTCCCTGGGACCGAGGTATGAGCCTCTAAATACGTCCTGCGTAAGCAGGTAGAGCAGGCTCTTCAGCACCGGAGCGTCATTCAACGAGCCGTGCTCGCTCCCGGTTAGTGTCCGCCGGTAGCGCTTGTTCAGCAACAGCGCCCGATTCGTCCGGTCCACTTCTAGGAAGGCGTCGCCCGGGATCGGCTTCCAGCGGATGTCGAACGGATCTTCATCGGGCAGGTAATCGAGTTCATCATCGAGCACACGACGAAGCGCGGGATGGAACCCCTTGCCTGGCGGGACTGTCTTCGGCCGCTGTCTGCTGCGTATCCGGGATCTCTTATAAGTATCCAGGGCCTCGTCCATGTAGCCCCAGAAAGTCTTACCGTCCTCGGCCTGAGCCTTGCCGATAGCGACCTGGAACTCGGCATCGGTGGCGACGGATGACTTCTCGGGGTTCATGCGCAGGTAACTCGCCCACGAGTTGTCTATCTCGATGACCACGCGAGCAAGCTGGTGCTCGCGGTCACCTACGAAGACTCCGTTCCACCCGCCGACCTGGAGCAGCCGGTCGCTCCGATAGAAGTAGAACCCCTGATGAGCGTTAACACGGTCCTCCCTGTCGAGCTTGAACTCGGCTGTGTGCGACCGGCCGGGCCAGATGTGGGAACGCAGGTTGAGCGAACGACCGTGATAGTCGGCGATGAGCATTTTCGGATACCCGGTCGCGCCGCTCCGCACGTAACCCAGCGGGTCCACGGCGACAACTGTGGTCAACGGACCTGTTTCTCCCGTGGTCGATTCCTCGACATCGACCAGGATGGTCAGTCCGCGCGTGATGATTCGGTGGAAGACCAAGCCCAGGTGCCCGACAAGCCGCTCGCTGGTGTGCTGGAGGAACGGTTCGACGATCTTGGCGTCCGACACAGTCGGGAAGTTCTTCATATCCGTCCACAGCACCACAGTGCCGGTAGACAGTTCTAGTGATCCCCATGATCGCGACAGCATCTTACGTACGTACTCAGCGTCGATGACGTCGCACTCGAAGCCGGTCCTCGCCTTCTCTGCCACCCAGCGCATGCCAGCGTCGCGTCCGGAGGAGTCACGAGAAAACAAGGCAAGCGTATTCGCTTGACTGAATGAGGATGCCTTCAGCCCAATGCCGAAGTGCCCGAGGCTATCGGCGCGGTAGTCGTTGTCTCCCCCTAGGGTCATAGCGGTCTCGATCTGCTCTGGGGGCACCCCGCGCCCGTCATCGACTAGCGCGAAACCTGTCATGGAACCTGAAGTGGTAATGAAACGTGCGAGGACTGTACGTGCGCCTGCGTCCACAGAGTTATCCACAAGGTCTGCGACGGCGGTCTCGAAGTCGTAGTTGTGTCCAATCGCATCGAAGAACCGCGGTTCGGGCGAAAGCTGAACGGATCGCACAACTGGTACATTCGCCCACCAATCGCGAATCTCCACTCCGGCCCCCTTAGCCACACTGGGCTCTCTGTTTGTACCGCGATACGCCGCCTACACAGAAGTATTTACTACGGCTGTCTACCCAGTCAGCGGAACTATGAAGAGGGACTCCAAGGCGGATCAGAACTAGTCAAGGCCGCCGCTCTCGCTCCCGTCCTCGTTGTCCGAGTCTTCGACGCTGCCCGGGCTGAATAGATGCCTGCCAGGAGTCTCGGTGACCGGGAAGTCTTCTTCCTCGCGTCGCCACCAGGCGAGGGCGCTGTCGTATGCCTGCGGCTCTGTCTCCTTGTACAAGATGGCGTAACCGGGAAGCGCTGTGAGCTGCCATTGAGGGGGAAGCGTGTCGATGATTAGTTTGAAGGCGGCACGTGCTGACATCGGGCTCTGGTTTACTTCGAGACTTGTCAGCGCGAGTCTTCCCTTTCCCTTGAACTTCTGGTCGTAACGCAGGTTGTAAGGCAGGGCGTTCTTGAGCGCATCCAAGAACCGACCGGCCGTATAGGTTCCCGTGGCGATAGCCACCTGGACCCTCGGGTCGATGGGGAACTGGGCGTCGAAGTGTCCGGCTTTCACTACGGTGTGGTCTCGGTTTCGTCCAGGATCATTGTTGCCGAACCCGTTGTTATTCCAGGGCGCCTTCCCGTCGCCCTGGAAGTACCTAATGAGCAGCTTCTCCGGTGCCACTGCGGAGAAATCCTCGGCGACGTACAGGCACGTGAACGACATCTTCGAGGCGGAGATGTTACGGCGTCCGTCGATCTTCCGCAGGTGTTGACGCAGGCGGTCGGGAAGTGATGCCTCGGCCTTGCCGATGTACACGGGTATGCCGTCGCGGAAGAGCTGATATACGCCGGATTCGGGCCTGAGCTTCAGGAGGTTCGAATCGTCCAGGAGCGCCGGGACTAGGCCGGTGAGTGCGTCCCTGAGCTGTTCGCCGAGTGCTCTGGTAATACTGAGGCGGAACTGGGCATGGTACTGCCCGGACGGTTCCGTACCAGTCACGTCGACCTCGCTAGCGTCGCTCGGATTCCTGAATAGCGGCCAGATTACAGGACAGGCCGCTACGCGGCACTCCGGACGTGTTCCCTGCAGAATGACAGGAAGCCGACGAGCGTGGGCGTGTCGGACACGGATGGTCTCCGTGAGCCGCAACTCCGCAGCGCGCGCCTTAGGGCGAGCCGTGGCAACCAGTGGCGCCTCCGCCGTAACGGATGTATCCGACCGTTCGGGCAGGAAAGCGACGACATACGCACCTAGCGCTTGTGTCATGCCAAGCGTTAGGCCCTCCGGGGGTGCGTCCGCAACTCTTTGATCAGATGATCGATTCGTTCGGCGGCTTGGACTGGATCGTCGTGTTCCCACACGCGGACTACGATCCACCCGGCTGCCGCCAGTTTCTCATTTGTTTGGGTATCACGGACTCGGTTTGTGTCGATCTTCTCGCGCCAGAAGTCAGCATTACGTGTCGCAGGGCGGTGATGGTCCGGGCATCCATGCCAGAAGCAACCGTCCACGAAGATGGCGACCTGGTCGCGAGGGAAGACCACGTCCGCGGTGGCGCGACCTTCACCCATCGGCTTAGCGTTGACCAGATAGCGCAGCCCACGGCTGTGGAGCGACCTACGGAGCGCCAGTTCTGGCCCGGTGTCTCTGCCGCGATTGGCGCGCATGACAGCGCGGACCGCCGACGAGGAAGCCCTCGACCCTTGTGGCAGAGGCTCATCCGTCACTAGCCCTTTTTGGCGGGCGCGTTGCCATGCCTCGGCAAGGTTCTCTCTACGTGAATCATGCTCGACTTCGCAGACATAGCATTCCTCGGTCTTGCCGTCGTGTGACCATCGGAGATACGCACGAACGCGGCGCGTTCGCTGGTAGACCCTGAGGGTTATCGACGCGCGCGCGAAGCGACCGTCTCCGAGACTGACACACCGCCTGGTTCGGCCGCCGGCGGCACGGTCCTGTTCTATCGCTGGAGCAACCGCACCAACCCGGCGCTTGTATGCGCGATCGTGGGGGAGCTGGTCATTCCAGCGTCCACCACCTCCGGCCTCGGGCACTGTGTCAGGAACCTACCTCGGCGAGAGCGTCCGCGATAGCCCTAGCGAAGAACTCGCCGAGGAGTACCGGCACGGCATTCCCCAGCTGGCGCATCTGCTCCCCTCGCGGGCCCGAACCGACCCACTCGTCCGGGAAGGTCATTACCCGCGCGGTCTCGCGCACGGTCATGTAGCGGTGCTGACAGAGCTGGCCATCTTGACCGCGAAACGGCTCGTCGACAAGCATCACCGACTCGCCGCCAGGCACACCGTGAACGCCCGCCTTTACGGTCTTGGCCGGCCGGTCAAGTTCATTCGGAGTGTGCCCTTTATAGATGCGGGCTCCCGGCCAGCCGACATGATGGCTGACTCCAATCTCCTGGCCGAAATCGAACTTCTCCTCTAGCCGGCCGCAGTCGACCTTCGGGAGAGCGGAGAGGAGGTCCTCGGTGCCGTAGCCTTGTATCGCATCGCGCAGCGTCCGCCACGGTGCGCAGTCATCCTTCTTGGGGACCTTCGGCACTCGTGCCCTGACCTCGTCGCGTAGGTGGGCGGGCACTTCGGGGTGGCGCTGCCAGTACGGGCCGTCCTCATCTTGCATCGAGCGATATAGCGCATTCTCGGAGAACTGCGGCATCTTGACGAACTTCTCGAACGTGTCGACGTTGATGCCCAGATCGGAGCGGAAGGCGACGATGACGACGCGGTTTCGTATTTGCGGAACCCCGTAGTCGGCTGCGTTAACCGGTACGACTACAAGCTTGTAATGATCAGGATCGGAGTCATCTGGCGAGAGTTCGTCGAGGATGCCGGTTAGGTGTGCGTTGTGATCCTGCCACCTCGCATCGTCGTCTCGTTTCTCAAACGGGAGTTTCAGCTCGTTCTGAATGTATCGGAAGTACTCCGCAAAGGATGGGCGGAGGAGGCCACGAACGTTCTCACAGAGGACTGCCTTGGGTCGCATCTCGCGAACCGCCTTGAACAAGGCGGGGAACATGTTGCGCCTGTCCTCATCGCCCTTTGCGACACCACCTGCGCTGAATGGCTGGCATGGAGGGCCACCAGCCAAGATGTCGACCATGCCCTCGAAGGCGCTTAGGTCGAGTTGGCGGACATCCTTTGGGTAGAGCGGGGCCGGCTCGCCCGGTGCGGGGGGCTTTGGGGTCGTCTCATCGATCCGCACGAGGCCGTCGTCTGTGAGGGTCCGCTTCCCGCTGGCCAAGAGGGTCCGGCAGGCAGGCTCGTTGAACTCGTTGAAGAGTAGCGGGCGAAAGGCAGCTCGGTGAACCGCCATGGCAAGTCCACCCCCGCCGGCGAACAGCTCGACGCTGGTGCGTTGTTCGTAGTCCCGCGACGGTCCACCCATGCCAGAACCGTACCGCGGAGCTACTGGAACCACACGCATTTCCTCGAACGTGTCGCTCGGCGGCAAGGGAAGCCTTAGGGTGCTCTTGTCTTATAGGTCCGCTTCACAGTGCTGTGGGCGGACATGTCACTTATTGAGCAGGAACGCATGCCCTCCGAGTACACGCCAGCGTGGTTCGACCCGCTGTCGACAGGACAGATCGCCAATACGATCTGTCAGATCTTCGAACGCCAACCCCTGGTCTCCATGGTGAGCGAGATCCTTCGGTTCGACGGCTCCGGCTTGTACGCGCTTTATTACCGCGGGGACGGCGAGGACCTGTATCACCCGCTAGCCGACCTCCAGATTCCGATATACGCGGGCCAGGCTCTATCCAGCAACAGTGCCACGGGACTGAAGGTCCAGGACCGCTTTCCGCTTCATGCCCGCCTGAGGAAGCACAGGATTTCGATCGCAGAGGGCGGACTGGCGCTCGCTGAGTTCAGGTTCCGAGCGCTCCTCCTGCCAGACGTTCACGCTGACCTGGGCGAGAATGCGCTTCGCGTCGGCTACCAGCCAGTCTGGAACAGTGTCCTCACGGGCTTCGGCAGCAATGAGCAGGGATCAACGACTCGCCAGAGCAAGAAGACCAAGTGGGACACTGTGCACCCCGGGCGCCGTCGTTCTCATGGAGGCGAGGTTCATGATTCCGAACTACTGAGGGCGGAAGTCAAAGCCCACATCGAGCGGCAGGTCAACCGCTATGGTGCGCTCCCATGGCCTCACCCGGTATCCGAGGCATTCCTCGATCTCGATTGAGCTTTTTAGCCGCGACGCACCCGGCGCACTGCGAGGCGTCGGGGGATAGCGTCATGAACAGTGCTGCGGATTCCAGTATGGCCAGTCGCAAGGTCACCAAGAATGACGGCGCGCTGGCGGAACGCAGCCCGGCCTGCGGTGGTCAAGTGGTGTGCCTGGCCAGAAGCTCCTGGTGATGGGTGGAGATGTCAGCGCGTCCGGGCCACTAGGGTCCGGGGTGTGTTCCGGCAGCCCGCGAGACAGTGACCCAACGATGTCCGCGACTGTCGCCGCGCGCCTGGCGGCTCCCACTACGCATCCTCGGCCATCCGTGTGGTCATCCCGCAGGTACTGCGGCTCTGATCCTCCGCCACTGCGCCTCTGCAGCGTTGCCGAATCTCGTTGCATGTGTGCAACCGCGACCGCTCTCGACCGCCTCGCCGATCTGAAGCGGTCTTGCGCCAGATCACGGAACCCCGTCCACCGGCCTACTGGGCCAAGGTCATCTGCCTCGGACGTCATGCCCGCCTGCCGGTAGGCGATGGCGAGATTGTTCCGCGTGGCCAGGGTGTTGGGTGGTCACCGCCCAGTGTCCGTTCCTGGTCAGTGAGGTTCTGTTCGTGGAGGGCGATCGCTTCGGCCGTGCGGCCCGCGCAGGGTGTGAGGGTGGGCGCTGTCCAGCACCGCTTCTGGTCAGTGAGGGTCTGCTCGCAACTGCCGGGCAGGCTCATCCGATTTTGCTCATTCTACAAAGGTAAATGCCAGGCGGGATGGGGCCGCGCTCGCTGAATGCCAGCGCGGCCCCGCACCTGGGACTATGGGGTGTCCCGGTCGTCCCTGCCGTGCTCCCACCGCTTGGCGATCCGCAGCAGCACGGAGACCACTTCACGGCTGCCCGGATCCACGACCACCGCGATGCCGTCGAGCTGATGCACCCGATAGGCTTGCGGGTGGCCAGGCCCAGCACAGTAGGTCTGGTCTGGTTCCGCCGCACAGCGGAGAACCTCGCCGAGCGTGAACCCGAGCTCGGCGGCGCGGTCGGCCGCGTGTGGCCGGACGGTCCAGCCCCACAGCGCCTCGAGCCGCAGCCTGAGCTGCCGCCGCCAGGCCTCCTCCGGCCTTCGGGCGACGGGGCGCCGCCCCGGGCCGGTCCCGCCCGCCTGGTCGTGTCCGTGCCAGCGGCCCGGTCCCGGGGTACCGGGCCGTCGACGCCCCGGGCCGGCCGGCGTCACTGGGCACCAGCTTCGTCGCCGATGCGGCCCAGGCCGTCCGTATCGTCGTCGTCCGGGTGAGTCTCCGCCTGCTCGTTCAGCTCGGCGATGGCGGCCCACAGGCGCAGCTGACTGGCGATGTTGGTGAGCTGATCCGCCAGCGCGTTCGCCTGCTGGACCGGCCACCCGCGCTCGCGCACGAGCGGCAGGGCGGCCCTCCCCTGAACGGCCGCTGCTTCCCGGACCGCGCTGTCCAGCGAGTCGGCCAGCTGGGCGACGCGTTCGCGCTTGGCCGCGAACACCGACTCCGGCGTCTCGACCTTGCCCGTGATGACGGGAGCGGGCGAGTCCGGCTCCGAGCCAGCGGCCTTGAAGGTGCTCCTGAGCCAGTCGTCATCGGCCGTCACGGTCCGCTGGCTCGCGGTGCGTTCCGGTGCCCCCTGGGCGTCGACCTTGACGGGCGGCTGGTTCGAGCGGCCGGCGACGACCGCCGAGTGCAGGGCCCGGAGGCCATGCTCGGATTCGGTCATCCGCTGGAGCACCATATACGGGGCCCTGTAGTCCCTGCTGCGGCTCGTCTCCCGGATCAGGGAACGGTGGATGGCGAGGTAGTAGCCGCCGCGAAGGGCGAGCTCGATCCCCGCGCTGCCGGAGGAGCCGCGGGCCTGCAGCTCCTCCAGAGCCTCATCGAGGAGCTTGTCCGGGTCTTCAGTGCCCTGGTGCCAGCCGTTGTCGCGCAGTACCCGCCAGCCCAGCATGCGCTGCAGCGTGCTGCGGACGGCAGTGACCGGATCGGGGCTCGGTTGCGCAGACCTCCAGGGTCGAAGAGCCATCTCCGCCACGATCTTCGCCTTGAGATCGTAGGTGACCCGGCCCTTGGCCGTGATGCGGAGCACCCCGTTACGGAAGGCACGCTGCGCGGAGTCGGGCAGGAACGTGGCCGCGATCTCGGCCACCCTGGTGTCCGGGTATGGGCTGAGGCCGTACTTGTCCACCTCTCCGGGGGAGATCGTAGCGGCGTACCACTTGCTGCGGGGAAGGCTGGCCCGGCGGCTGTCCAGGAACTCCTCGATCACCGCGTCGCCGAGTGCGTCGTTCTCCGAGGCCGGGCCCCACGGCTTGGGCGGCTCGACGTGGATGAGGCCCACCACGAACCCGATCGAGTGATCGAAGCGGACGCTGGAACCGTCATCGGGCCGGAAACCGAGCACCAGGGTGGCGGGCGCCACCAGCGAGTTGAAGCAGGCGATCTCCTTGCCCGTCAGCTCGTCGTGCGGCCGGGCCGCGCCGTTCAGCGCGTCGCCGATGAAACCACGGTAGGCCCTGTCATCGCTGGGGAACTGGTAGATGACCTGCTCGGCGCCGAGACCCAGATTGCGCTGGGCGCCGGTCGCCCGGCTGCTGCCGTCAGCCGTGCCGACGATCCAGGCGGGCGGGGTCTTGTCGTCGTGCTCGATGCGCACGACCGTGAGCATCAGGTCCCGCAGGATGCCGTGCTCCCCGATCGTCTGAGCCAGGTCGTTCTGCTGGGCGAGGAGCCCGCTGGACCGGTCGAACCCGCTGACCACATGGGCGGGGCTCTCCGCGTCCAGCACGAGCTCCCCGGTCACGCCGGGGGGCGCGCTCACGGGCCCGAGTGACGGGTACTGCCCGTCGGGCGCAGCACCGGACAGGGGGTAGATGCGCTGCCCTGCCTCCCGGTTGTTGCCGGGGAACGATGTGATGCCGGCAGTCCAGACCTGGACGGAGATGGTCTCGAGCACCCCACCCTTGACGCGCGTGATGTCGGGATTCTGCAGGCGCCGACGCGCCTCTTCCGGCCGGGTGATCGCCCGCGCGATCGCCCGGGCTGCGCCTTCGCTGTGATCGTGCGCCTGGAGTGCCTCGATCAGGCGCTTCACTGCGGCCCCCCTGGGCAGCGGCGGGAGGCCGCCCGGCATCGGGGTCAGCTCATCGAGATCCGGCCCGTCCGCGTCCGTCATGTCAGGGACCATTGTCGACTCGTACTCTTCGTTCGGCATCTGGTTGCTCTCCTCGAGCTCCTCATCGCGCGTGGCGCACGGGGCGTACGCCACGGCGGGCGCCCGACATCGGACGAGGGCGGCTCGCGAATCCCGCGACGCGGGAACCACCCTGCCGCAAGGATGCAAAAAGCCCTCCCGCGACCCCCAACTCGATGGAGGCGCACAAAGGGCCAGGAGAACCAGGTACTTCGCTGCCCCGCCAACGGCATGCCGACATCTGATCGGTCTTACCGGGCGGCCTTCCGACTGACACAGGCGCCGTGCCTTCTGTGCCGTCCCTCCAAGGAGGGACGCCGCAGCGCGGTTTTTGGTTCAGGTACGGGGAGCGGAGCTCGCCGTCATCCCTAGGCTTCTGCCTCAGTCTTCAGTTCCAAATAGAAAGATACCCGCCGCACAGCGGTGGAGCAACCGGTTAGGCCCGACGGCCACCGCGTGAGCCCCCGGCTCAACGCCGCCATGCACGCCAGCTCCGCCATTCGTCATGCATGGTGCGATCCCGCAGCGGCCAGCCGCCCGATCCGCCCACAGCTCCACGAGTTCGAAGGCGCCGAGGTCCTGCGCCAAGTTGAACGGTGATTGGGGCGCTCGGGTACGTCAGACTCCCGGGCGCCGGAACCGCTGGGCCTGATATCGCGCACTTTGTACGTCGGAAGAGCAGCGTGAGGGACGTGGCGGCGGTCGCAGGTGTCGGCGAGGCGTTGGGTGTTCTCGCTGCATAAGATCATCGCGCTGCCCGGGCAGTTAGTGGGCGCCGCCGCCGACCGTAGCAAACGGCAGAGTCGCATACCGCCGAGTGTAGTTTCCCAGCGCGAACGTCCCCGCCGCCGGCTCAACAGCAAAGTCAGGGAACCGCCCAAGCAGCTCCTGCAGCACAACCCGCGCCTGCAACCGCGCGGCCGCAGCCCCAGGCAGTGATGCGCCCCCAGCGCGAAGGCCAGGTGATGCCCCGGGCTGTCCCTCAGAAAATCACACGCCTCCCGCATCACTCCCGAACGCACGAGGATCACGATTGGCAGAACCGTAAAGCAGCAGCACCTTGCGCCCAGCAGGGATCAGCTGTCCATACAACGTCGTGTCCTGCGTAAGCGTGCGCGCCAGGCACTGGACCGGCGTGGTCAGCCGGAGCAGCTCCTCGATCGCCGCGGGCAGCAGATCTGGCCGGTCCAGCAGCAGCCGCCGCTGGCCGGGATTGGTGGTGAGCAGCTCCATGCTCCCGCCGAGCAACCCGGTCACGGTGTCGTTGCCGCCGGTGATCATGGTGAAGGCGAACCCCAGGATCCGCAGCATGTCGGCCTCGCCGTCCATCAGGCGCACCAGGTCTGAGATCGTGTCGTCGGCAGGCTCGGCGCGGCGGCGCTTGATCAGCGCGGCGAAATAGCCGAACAGCTCGGCAGCGGCCTCGCCCGCAGACGCACCGTTGCCCTCGCCTCCGACGATGGCGCGGCTCCAGCCATCGAACCGCACCCGGTCGGCCTCCGGTACCCCCAGGTATCCCGCGACGACGAAACTGGGCAGCGGCCGGAACAACTCAGCGACGATGTCGCACGAGCCGAGCTCGGCGATGGTGTCCAGGCGGGCCCGGACGAACTGGCGCACCTGCGGCTCGATCTCGGCGACCCGTCGCGGGGTGTAGCCGCGGCCGATGAGCGCCCGGAACTCGGTGTGCTCCGGCGGGTCGAGCATCACCATCGGCGCGATCTCGGCCAGGCCGGCCGCGGCACGATCGTCGTACCTGACGGTCAGGCCGTCGGCTGAGGTGTAGCGGGCGGTGTCGATCAACGCGGCCTGGACGTCGGCGTACCGCGACAGTACCCAGTAGTCGCCGGACTCGACATGGTGCACGGGGTCGGCGTCGCGGAGCGCGGCGTACATGGGCTACGGGTCTCGCCAGGTTTCACCCGAGCAGGGCCGGAAGGAAGGCCCGCTCACCGTTTCTGCGCTACCCCGGCGAGCACATAGGCGGGCTCCTTGGGCGGCAGGCCAGGGTCGGGCATCGCGCCGCGCCAGGACCGCGTCGAGGAACTGGGAGATGCCCTGACCTGCTGCCCAGGTCACGGCCCGGACCAGGAACCGCCGGTTGCTGACGGCCATCTGCCGGGTGCCGGGATAGCACCGCTCCATCTCGTCGGCCATCTCCCGGTCGGCGGCAAAGTTGTCTTTACCGCCGAGCCAGTAATCGTAGACGCGGGCAATGCTCGGCCGAGTCGTATCGAGTTCGGGTTTCAGCGCAGTACCTCCGCTATGCGAGCCAACCCCCTCAACGGCGACATTACACGGGTCCGGATCCATGGACGGTGGCCGGGAACCACAGGCCGTTAGGTATCTTCTGAGCTTTCACTGCCTGAGCGCAGGATCGCGACCGCTCTGGTCAGGGTGTCCGGGGTGGCGGTGAACGGCAGCCGCACATGGTGTACCAGGGTGCCGTTCGGAGAGAACCACTGGCCGGGGGCGATCAGCAGGCCATGCGCCTGGGCGCGGTGGGCAAGCTCCTGGCCAGTCAGCCGGTGCAGCCGCAGCCACAGTGAGAGCCCACCCGGCGGTGACCGGAACGACCAGTGCTGTTCTTCCTGGAGCAGGCCGGCTAGGTGGTCGCGCTGGGCACGTAGCTGGGCTCGGCGAGCGGGCAGGATGTGCCGTTCGTCGGCGAGCAGTTCGGTGGCGATGAGCTGGTCGAGCGGCGGCGGCGAGACCAGGGCGGCGAGCGGGCTGAGCTGCAGTTCGGCGACTCTGGCCGAGGTGGTCCTGATCCAGCCGATCCGCAGGCCACCCCAGAACAGCTTGCTGGCCGAGCCTATGGAGATGACCTTCGGCCCGGCTAGGTGGGGCAGTGGCCGGGGCGGGTCGCGCAGGTCCAGGTCACGCATCGTCTCATCGGCCACCACGGTCATGTCCGTGCTGTCGGCCAGCGTGCTGACCTCGGCGCGCAGCCGGGCGGGCATGAGCGGGCCGGCCGGGTTGTGAAAGTCCGGCATCAGGTAGGCCATCCCCGGTCGCTGCGAGAGCACCGCGTCGCGCAGGCGGCTCTCGTCCCACCCGTCCCCGGTCACCGGGACGGTCACGACGCGGGCACGCCGGCGGCGCACCAGCGCCAGCACGCCGGGGTAGCTGGGGTTCTCAGCCAGGAACGGCCGGCGGCGATCGTGCAGACAATCGATGAGCAGCCACGCCGCTGCACGGGCACCGGAGGTGATAAGTACCTGCTCGGGTCTGGTGGCAAGTCCGGCCGCGGTGTACCTGGCCGCGACCGCGTCCCGCAGGCACATCATGCCGCCGTGGGCGGCACCGTCGTCGAGCAGCGCAGTGGCGAACCGGTACCTGGCGCGGTCCACCGCGGCCAGGCACGCCTGATGGGGCGCGGCCGTGACCGCGGCGCGCAAGTCCAGCACGGCGCCGCCCTGGTCGGCTGACAGCGGGGCGGTGCGCCCGGTGAGATCCGGCGGCAACCGGATCGTGCTGCCGCTGCCATGCCGGGTGATGACCCAGCCGCCATCGCGGAGCCGGTCGAGTGCGACCGTCACGGTGCCGCGGCTCACCTGGAGTATCCGCGCGATCTCGCGTTCGGACGGCAGCCTGATCCCGACCGGGATCCGTCCCTCGAGTTCTACATGCCCAAGGCGGGCTACCGGCGTACCTTGCGCCGCCTCGGCTAGAGCGAGCGTGACCTGTCCGGCCGGGGCAGCGACCGACTGGTCGACGCGCTAGTCCCGCACGGCGGCCCCGACTACGTGATCGCCCGGCTCGCCGAGCACCTGCGGGCCGGCGCCAGCCAGGTAGCGGTCCAGCCGCTCACCACGGATACGCACACCGGCAGCGGCAACCGCAGACTGCCGATGGCCGAGTTCCGAGCACTCGCCGGCGCCTTTCTCGACGCTGTTGTGGAGGTGCAACAACCGGTCGCAGGGCAGGATGACGGGCGGCGGGCAAACTCGACTGACGCGCCGATGGCTGGCCGCTACCCAACCGTGCTTGGAGCACACGAAGTGGCTGCTGAAGGAGTCGCGCCGCTTTGAGTAATGGTTCGCGCCGTATTATTGCGGTCCGGTAGTGCGCTGAACCCGAACGTTAAAGCGGCCGGTTCTTCGGTGGCCGTCCTCGTTTTGGCGGCTGCGGCAGCCAGTTAGCGAGGTCGCTGCCCTGGAGGGCGTATTCGGCCAATTTGTTATCTAGGTATGCTTGCACTTCGTATGCTGGGCCGCTAATTCGGAACAGTGCATCGGGCTCCTTGTGCCATTGACGGAGCCAGGGCACCAGCTCTCGTAGCCCCGCCAGCAACGGTACGATGACATCATGGGGACTGGCGTCGGATCGCTCCTGGTCTTCGATGAGCCTGATGAGGGCTGCAGCTCTATCTGAGTATGTCCATCCTGTCCAGCCGATGACTGCTTCGCCATCAGTTCGGGCAGTGGGGTAGGAGATAAATCGCTCGTTAGGGACATCGAGTTTCCCTCGCTGCCGCCAGTATGCGGCTTTGAGATAGTCAGCGGAACTGTACCTCGGCGGTTCTAGGCCTTCCGGGTGGCGCCCGGTTGCATCTTCCTCGCGTTGGGCCTCCCACATCCGCTCCCATTGGGCACGCTTGCGGAGGCCGCTGTCGGTGTAGCGGAGCGCCGCGAGATGCGGGACATGCTCTTCTGCGGTGAGCTGAGCGACCAGCGCGGGAGGGCGGGCGGTGGGCGCATATCGTGATGCCATCGCCAGAAAGCACTCGTCATGGGCGAGCAAGGCGGCGAGTTCGCTTACGGTCAATGGTCGAGGCTGTGAATTGCCGTGTTGGTCAACTTCATACCAAATATCTCGCCGCTCGCAGCGGTCGAGAAGCCAATTGTGGAGAGCGCCTCTTTCTGCCTCTTTCCAGGATTCGGTTAGCCAGCGACGCTTGAACTGCGGCTGTTCTATGAGCCCGATATCTTGTCGCTGCTCAATGAGCTGGACCCTGCGCCCGACGACTCGCCGGTACTGCTGAGGCCAGTGATGAGGTATTTCGGTGATCGGGGTAATCCCATTCCGTGTGAACCACGTGGTGTTTACTATTCCCTCGGCTTGGCGTCGTGCAAGTACAATCTCGAATGCCCGCTCACCGATCGCTATGCCAGGAAGAATTCCTTGTGGTGCGGAGATTTCGTCATCCTCCTCCAACAGGCCATATCGCTTATAGATCTCCCAGTCCAGTTCCTCCTGCAAAGCTACGAGTCTTGTATGTGTGCTCTCCCAGATGACATATGCCGCGTCCAGCTCAGAGTTGGTCACTGTCGACCCGGGCTGGAGGACGGACCTTGGCTCGCTTGCTGAAAGTTGCTGAGCCAGCTTGTCTAGCTGCTCAGCGCTGATGGACCAGCGGTCGCGAGACCATCGGCCTAGAGGGAGCGGCAGATCCCTGAGCCTGGTACTGGTGAACTCGTAGAAAATTGTCCATGGCTCCCCGGTCCCCGTCTGGTATGCCCTGGGCTGGCCCTTGCTGTTGCTGTACTGCTTGAGCCAGAAGCAGACGAGCGAGCTGTTGAGGAGCGCAGCCAACTGGAGCAGGTCCATGTCGGTTGCGGTTGAAGGCAGGCGGATAACAGGGGCAGAGCTGAGCGGCGCGGCGCGTTCTCTCAGAACGGCAAAGTGATTGTGAGTGCTCACCCACGAGAAGACGATCGACCAGGGGTGAGCCTGGTGGGTCTCGGTGACGTGATGCCACTCGTACCAGGGACGCCCATCTTCGAAGTAGCTCTGTCCCGAGTAGTTCCGACGCTGGCCGAGGACGGTTCGAAACGGCCATAGGCGTCGCATGTGACGCTGGTATTTCTTGGCATCGGTCTGCGGAGTTGTAGCGGTGAAGAAAGCACCTTTCGTCTCTGCATGGGCAGTCCAGTCACGTACTTCGGAGCCAGTAATAATCGGTATCAATGGTTCAGCCTCAACTCCAGCCCGCCGGAACGCTCCCGGTGGGGCAGTGAAGACCTCATCTGAGCCAGTGCTGGCGAAGTACCCTATACGTTCTACTCTGCTCCCGAGCCTGATGCCACTTTCCATCTGGCGGAGGATGCCAGCTTCCGTTGGAGACGATAGGGCCCATGGAAAGGAGAACAGGACCTCGCGGTCGACGTCCACCAGCTGCGTCCACTTGTCAGGAGCCGCAGAATCGGTGAATTTCTCGAGGATCGACCGCCAGACACGGCCCTGGTCGGGGTAGCTGGGAACTTCCGGTTCACCATGAAGTCCCACAATGATCTTGACGGCTGGCGTCCTGGGAGGCTGGTTGCGGCCGAGCAGGATGATCGTCGGTGTACCATGGCCCGGAATAAAAGCGCCAGCGCTATCGATCACGTGGGAGAGATCAACGGTCGGGAAGAATTGCTCAATAAGCCTGCGCCCGAATTCACGTTTTGTAAAGCTGTTAGAGGAGAGTAGACCGACGTAGCCGGATCCGCTGCGGTTGCTGCGAACGGCTAGCCCAAAGAACCGGACAATGAACGGCACGGTCAGTGCGTAGCTGCCGGCGCAGGCCGAGTATACGGCGCGGTAGACGTCCGACTCAGCCTTGTCTTTGGGAGTTATAAAGGGCGGATTCCCCACGACAACATGGTAGCTGCGGGTGGCCAGCAGGTTGGCGTCGGGAAATTCACTAATATCCTCGCATTTCAGATGGTGAGAGGTCTCTTCGCTGAACCGACTGTCGTCCGGCGTCGGTGCTCCGCGGCCATGTATTAGAGAATCGCCAGTCGCCACGATGATTCCGAGATCCGGCAGGTCGGTGAGTCGCCTCGCACCACCAGCCCGCATGGCGGCGATGATCAGCCGAAATCTGGTGACCATTACTGCAAGAGGGTTCTTGTCAACCCCGTGGACCGAGGCTAGCGTGCGGTTGACCTCGTCCCATGAGGAAGCGGTAGCTGGCACGTGATGCCGATGAATTAGGCGTTCGAACACGTTGAGCATAAAGTTACCTGAACCGCACACTGGATCGATGACCCTCAGACCTTCTAGTCCGAACTCCTCTACAGCTGGATCGAGGGTGTGATCGAGGATGAAGTCCGTAACGAAGTTCGGGGTCTGTAGTAGTGCGTATGCTGCCCGTTCTTCCTCGGATAGGTCCTGATATAGATCACCAAGGAAGCCCGTATTCCAGTCCGGATCGGTGAAGTCATGGACGAGCCCAGTCGTGTTCTGGGTCCGCCAAAAGGTGATCAAGTCGCTAGCCGTACCGTCAGAGATCTTCATATGGCCCATGGGGTTGTGACGCGGGTCTAGCACTCGCGCCATCGCTGAGTGCTTGCTCATCTCCTGCAGCCCGCTCAAGATCCAGTGACGGTCGTTAGCATCGGGATTCTGTTGGAAGAAATCGTCCTGCCGCTCTCGGGCCAGCGTCCCCCGGTTTCCCGTGCCGGTGAGGAACGGGTAAGGGATCAGTTCGTTGTCCTCGCAGAAACGCAGGAATACTGTGCCGAGCAACCATGCTGCCGCACTCTGGGTAACCTGAACCTCGCGCCATGACGCGTAGGTAGCAGCCGTGCGAGACGCTGCACGCGCGTCCTCCCACTCCGATCGCAGGACACGATCGATCTCCGGCTCGGTCGTCTTCGCTCGCAAGTCAGACTGGAGGGCCGCAAGTTGCTTCCTGAGACCCGCGATGAGCGCGGCACGGTTATCCGTCATCCAGGCACTCTCCCATGCTGCCGTTACGAACCGGGTCTAACGACTGGCGCCCGACACCGGAGCCGTGATTTCAAATAATCATCGACACGTGCTAGCATACCTTTATCGTTGAACCTGCATCAACGGCTCCTCGATAGCCTGAGTGGTGATCTTGCAGCTGAAGCCAAGTGGCTGCTCTCAAAGCGGGGATGATGGCCTCGCTCTTGAAAACATGGGTACATGCTAGACACGACCAGACTACCTGGGAGATGACGGATGGCTACCTTGCTATGCGGTGCGGAGGTACGTCCCCGCCGCCGACTCAATGAGCTGGGTCAGTGAGAGCCAGCTATGCTCCGACCGAGACTTGGCCGGAGCACCAGAAGCCCTACTGGAACGAGGCTCTCGCCGAAGCGCGAAGGGCCGGTTGGACGCTGACTTACATTGGTGCGCCGCACAAGTTCGGGGTGGTGTCCTGCCCCCAGGGGGAACACACTTTTCTCGTGGACAAGACTGCCACCGGCGGAGAGACCAAGTCGAAGGAGGCTAGAAAGCGGATCCGCACTTGCCGCCACGGTTCCGTGCAAGACGGCTCCAAGGTCCAAGCCCGGGAAGCGGAGTGTAAACACTTGCTTGACAGCGCCGATCTGCTGATCTGCGACGCTGAAGCAGGGCTGGCAAGGGCAGAGACACAACAGGATGCCTGGGCGGAGCTGGAACTTCTCGAGGTACAGCTGCAGACCGCTGAGTTGACGGTGAATGAGGCACTTTCGGCTGAACAGGAGGCGGCTTGGGGGGGCGTCCTTGATGTGGATGACGCGCCCGACCCGCCTGAGATTGCAGCCGTTCTGGACGATGCCGCGGCAGTGGTCGCACAGGGCGAGGAGATCGCAAATGTCCTCGGTCGGGGACGGCCTGGGCTCGCCAAGCCACTCCTGCGTAGGGCGCACAGGGCTGAGAGTCGTATTGTCGACCTGCGGGATCGTCTGAGAGTGCTGCAGGAACGAAGCAAGCCTGAATATGATTAGACTGTTGGGACTTGCCAACAAGAGGGTATGCTGTGGTTGGGTGCCAACGAGGAGGCGACAATGACCGTGAAGATCCCCTTGCGACTGCGAGGGCTGGATCTGCGCGAGAGTGAGGCCTACGACCGGATCGATTCCGACTTGACCGACCTGTCCTGGGAAGCCAACGGTGGAGTAAGCCTTGCCGTCTTCTATGGTGACGGACCATCCTCGTCCGCCATAGATGAAGCTGCCGACTGGGCGAGACGCATCGCAAAGCTACTGCCAGGGGTGGAGGTCGCGGAGGTCTACGACGAGCTTGTAAGCACTGCCGATATCGCAGTCCGAGCTGGCGTGGCCGCTGAGGCTGTACGACTGTGGGCGGCGGGTAAGCGCCGCGTATCTATCCGACCTTTCCCGGCTCCACGCCAGGTGGTTGGAAGTGGTCCGAGCGGCAAGACCATGAGCTTGTATGCGTGGCGTGAGGTGTTGTCCTGGATCCGCGAGGTTATCGGCATCGACCCCGATGAGGGCATCGAATATCTTAACGACCTCCAGTACGCCACCCTCAATGCTGAGCTTCCCGCTAACAGAACCGACCCAGCGTGGCGCATTCTCGATGTAGAGACGGAACAGATCATCGCTGATGTGCAGCATCTCTGCGCCAAGGATGGAGGGGCTGCCTCTATCGTCGTAAGCTACACTCGCGCGAGCAATGAAGGTATGCCTAGTGGATACCTGCCTATGCGGCGAACCGCCTGTCATTGATGGCAAGACTAGGCAATGATATCGAAGTGGACGTCGTGACTGACGGTTCTACCGACGCTACCGAGTTGGATGCGCCGGGATACAACGCGTTCGTAGCTGACCTTAATCTGGCCAACGTTGAACTCATCAGCGTCCATGGCGAACGTATTGCCGCAGGCCAGGTAGAGCAGACCAGATTTGATTTGACAGCGGGCTACATGACAGATGCAGGTGTTGTCCGTTTTCGCTATGAGGTATCCGCCCACCTGACGGACGGCGCAGGTGTCGCTTTGGGAAGTGCCGGTGCTGCAATCTTGGTTACAGTCCGCACCACTCGCGAACCCGGCCGCGCATACATCGAGCAGTTCGGTGCGACTTCAGGCGCCCTGATCGCACACCCCTACCTGCGCGAGGCAGTTGCATCAACGGCACAACGAATCGGTTTCCCCGGGGTGCTTCTACCCATGGTGCAGCATCAGCCGCTCAGCGAAACTGAGGAGGACTGACGATCGCAACCCGACGGCGGCGTTCAGCGGCGAGCCCAGAAAGGCCGACAGGTTGCGCCTGTCGCTAGAGATGCCTAACCGTCATGGCCCGCGCGGCCGTTTCGCTGTAGCAGGTGAGTCGTTCGGCGTGTGGGGCAGGCGACAGTCTTAGTTGGGCCGAATGGCCCGGCTGTTGAACCCGGCCGCTTGCAGCGCATGTGCTGCGTCGAGCAGGTCGGCGGACGGGCTCGTCGAGATGGATGAGCCCAGAGGCCGCGTAGGCGTCGAGGTGGAGCGCTTCGCCGGCGAGCATCGACAGGATCCTGCTTACGGGGATTTCTCCGGCGCAGTAGTCGTCGAAGCCGACTTGCTGGGAGGTGACGGCCACGGGCATAGACGGCCAGCGTCTGCGGGCGGTAGCCAGGGTACGCCGCTCGGCATATGGCTTGTGCGCCACGAGGAATGTCTGTGGGTCGAGCCCTAGGTCGCGGAGCAACTCGGCTGACAGCCAGAAGTTCTCGCTCGTGTTGGCGGCCAGGCGCTCCAGAACGAGGACGTTCTCAGGGACCTCACGGCGCAGCAGTACGTCTGGGATGGCGTCGGCCTCAGCGGCAAACTCGCTGCCGTCCGGCACCGCCCGGGATCCGCCAGAAACGATGACGAGCGGCGCGACCACTACTGTCCATTTATGGCGGGGTCGTCTCGGGCGGCGATCAGCTTGATGTAACTATGCCCGGGCGGTGCGAAACCAGGGTGCGAATGCCCGCCGCGGCCCGCTAGTGCGAAGGCCCTGCCGCCGAGGCGCCCGATCCAGAACGCGTAATTGGCCCTGATGACGGCCGCGATTGCGATGCCGATAACGAACCGCTGAGCTGGTACGACTGGATCGGCGGTTGGGCTACTGGGTCGGGCCTGGCCGATCGCGGCGGACATAGCTCGCCCGCCTGTGTCGCGTTAGCGGTACAGCTGATCTAGGCCGATGAGGGCGACGCCTTCTTCATGTGCCGCCTGGAGGTCAGGCGTGAACCCGGCACCGGAGTAGCAGGCGAGTATGGTGTCGCGGGTGTCGTATCCCTTGACCGCGAGGAGGTCGCGGGCGCGGCGCAGGCGCTCTAGATGTCCAGCGTCCATGACCCGGTCCCACTTCACCTCGCCGAGCGACAGGATGTGCCTGGGGCGGCCATGCTCAGCCGGAGCGAGCACGGCGACGTCGATCTGGATCTGGGTCCGGTTCCCGGGATCGGCTACGACTCCAGATCCGGCTTCTCCCGGTGGACCGCCGAATGTTTCCTCCCCGGCTGTCATCGCGTACTCGCGGCACAGCGACTCGAAGTGCGGTCCGGCCACCTGCGACAGGAACCGTGCCCGTGCCCCCTGCCAGACTGGCGCCGCGTCGCCGCGCTCCAGGCGAGCCCAGTCGCGGCTCATAACCGCCTGGTAAAAGGTAATGAGGGGCTCGGCAACCCGGTAGGTCGCGCGCCCGGATCTGAACAGGTCCGGTTCCCTGACCAGCAGCCGGCAGTCTTCGAGGACAGCGATCGGGTGCGCCACCTCGTTCGACTTGCGGCCTATGTAGTTCGCGATGCCGCCGGTCGTCGCATTGCCCGTGGCGACTGCGGACAGCACCGAGTGGTAGAGCGATGGATCCCTGATCTCGGTCTCTTCGGAGAGCAGGTAACGGGCCTCTCGGAAAAGCGCGGTCTGTGTATTCAGCGCGGTCCGGATCACCCAGTCATCGAAGTCCGCGAGTCCGGCCGGGACGTCATCGCGCAGGAACTCGCGCCGGTAGGCGGGAGTGCCGCCGACCACCGAATGCACCAGCACCGCCAGCCGTGGATCGGTGATTCCCCAGAAACGCGCGGCATCCCGGTAGCCGAAAGGCTGGATGATCAGTTCGAGGCCGACCCGGCCACGCAGCGGGGCGCGGCCGGAGAGCAGCCCGGCCATCACGGACATGGCCGACCCGCACAGCAGCAGGCGCACCCTGCTCGCCGTTCCGGATCCGCCGGGTCCTAGCTCTCGCTGGATGATCGAGGGCAAGCCGGGCGATGCTTTGACCAGAGAAGGGAACTCGTCGATCACCACCGGGACGGCCCTGTCGCCAGCGACGCCGAACATGTAAGGGATGGCATCGAGCCAGTCGCGAAACTGCGGGACCGGTCCTGCCGTGTAGCGGATCAGCTCGTCGGCGAAAAGACGCAAAGACACGGCCTCGGTCAGCTCCAGGGCAGGAAAATAGATGCCATCTCCAGACACCGCCAGCGCCTGCAGGAGGTAGCTCTTCCCCTGCCTGCGCCGGCCACTCACCACGCCGAGCGTCGCGCCAGGACGTGCATCGGTGGCGAAGGAGGCCAGCCCGGCCCACTCCGCATCCCGGCCGAATATATGCTGAGGCTTGTGCACCCCATCCTCCGAACCCTAGATGACCGAAGTACAATTGACTCAACTATACTTCGATACTCATGAGCTAGGTTGACGGGACCGGATCTGTGCGTGGCTCATGTCAGCGGCCTGGCCAGGTGGCGGCCGTGGCGCGGGCGAAGGCGGCACCGTTCACGTTAGCCCTAATCGTTCACACGGGTAGCTGGCTGCCGTTGATGGGCCAGTTCGCGGGCAATGCTCGGCCGTGTCGTATCGAGTTCGGGTTCAGCGCAGTACCTCCGCTATGCGGGCCAACCCCCTCAACGGCGGCATTACACGGGCCCGGATGGGCACGCCCCGGCCGCCGAACAGCGGAAGGAACTCGTCCACGCATCCCAGGTAACCGCCGGGGCGGTGGCTTAGGCAAGCTGATGAGGACGTCCTGGCCGAGGTGCTCCTTGCACAGGAATTTGATCTCTTCGCATTCGATGATCTGCATGCGGCCGTGCCGGTCGGCGAAGGCATGGCCATCCTTGGTGACCCAGGAAGTGGTCACCAAGATCCCCTTCGTCGCGCGCTTATCTTCCATAACACCGGCCAGTGCACGTACTGCCTCGACGCTGACAGCCGACCGGTATCGCTTGGCCTGGATGATGCACAGCCCCCCGAAGACGGGGTCCTCGTTGACCGCGACCGCGTCTACGCCATCGTCTTTGGAGGGCTGGGTGGTCCAGGATTGCATGCCCATGGCTTCGAAGAGCTGCCGGACGAGGTGCTCAAACTCGGTCGGTGACATGTCGAGAAGGTCTGGCCGACTGTCCAAGCCGGCTACCGCATCCATGCCTTCAACGAACTTGTACTGGGAGAGCAGCGTCTCGAAGTCGACAACGGGGCGGACAGCTTCCATATCGTAGGGGTGATTCGAGACGAGAGCATTGAGCTTGCGCAGGCACGCTACCGGGTCCAGGTCGGTGAGCACGAACGTGCCGAACATCTCGCGCTCAGCGCTGACACTGATCAGGCAGGGCCGGATCGGCTGGCCTGTTGCTAGGTCCTTCGTGGAGACATGGCCGTTGAACGTGACGGCCGACACAACGGCCGGGATCGTGACCGAGGCATAGATCTCGCGGATCGTCCGCAGGGCGACCTGCGCTATCAGCCGGGCGTACCGCTCCTTGACCTCCTTCACCGGTCGGGGGACCGCGACGAGTTCATCTCGCGTGGCCACGTACTTGTAGTCACGATCAGCCGGGATCAGCGACTGGGGCGGGAGTTCGTATTCGACGACTACCTCCCTGGGGTCGGGCCGGTACAAGACGCGGGTGCGATGGCTGAACCCGTCGGGGTACTCCGAGGAATCCAGCACCATGGTGCAGAATCCGGCGACGGCTTCGGGTTCGCCCGCCCGGAACTCACGCTCAAGCTGATCCACTCCCGCGTTGTGCTGATCCACTCCGGCTGCCGCTGCCGCGGCCGAGCGATCGTAGGCGCGCTGCCGCTCCGCCAGCTGGCGCAGCCGGTCGGCGTCAGCGGCAGCATGCTCGCCGCGCGCGGCGTCGTACGCTGAGCGCGCGGTCGCCTCCTGCCGTTCGCGCCCGCCGAACATCCGCCCGAGTGCCCCGGTACGCGGCGCGAACTGCTCCCAGCGGGGTTCAGGAGCCGTCCGGTCCAGGCCGCCAGCGTCGAACGGCGGATACCTGACCACCTGCCTGAGCGAGCCGAAAGTGATGTCCCGGCGGGGCCGAAGGCCAGTGATCAGGACCGAATCCAGCTCGGTGACGCGGGCTTGCAGCTCCAGAGCCATGGACGCCGCTTCCGCCTTGCGATCCTCGATGTAGCGAAGCTTTCGTTCCCGCTCGTTCGAGATGGCCTTACGTGCGGTGGCGCGAACCTGCTGGTCGTGCTCGCGAGCTGCTCGTGATGCTGCCTGCTGCCCAACGCGAAGACGCTGCTGCTCAAGGCGCTGTCGCCGGGCCAGCTCGCGCTGCAACTCAGCCCACATGCTCCGGCTCTTAGCCATGCGACCCTCCGAAAACGACGATCTCTAACACATACTGTGACGGGGTAACGAGGTTTTGTGAACCCTGCCCACTGCAGGGGATACGGCCGAGACAGATCAGGCCGTCGGTGACGCTAGATGCGCGCCGGGAATGGGGCTGGCGCTGGTGATGGCATGGCGTGTAGGTGCTGGCTGAGGCGGTTGCCGCTTGTTGTGAATACGCCGCCGCATGCGTCGCGGACGGAGCATTCCTGGCAGACGTCCAGGTAGTCGTTCTTCCAGTCGCTTATGGAGCGGACCGCGTAAGGCCAGAGGCGCCGTTCGAGGACGCAGAGCTGGTGGTTGTAGATCCGTGTGGGGATCCCGGCCATGGTGAGTATGCGGACCGCTTCCACGAGTTCGCTCTGGTAGTCGGCGGGGTCGGCCCATACCTGTGCCGAGTTCGGTCGGGCCAGGCCGGTCATCTCCAGGCCCATCAGCGCGACTTGGGCGACGAACGGCAGGTTCCGGGTGATGAATGCCGCCAGTCTGGCGAGCACTGGGATGGTGTGGCGCTGGATCACGACCCGGATCTCGATCGCCTGGCCCAGGGAGGCCAGGTTGAGGATGCCGTGCACCGTATCGTCGAATGCGCCGGCCGCCTGGACGATGAAATCGTGCAGGCCCGGCTCAGGGGCGTACACCGGGATGCCGACCATGATGTCGCCAAGGCCGACGTCGGCGTAGCGGCGGGTGAACTGCGGGTCAGCGAAGCGGCGGCCGTTGGACAGCAGGTGGAGCGAGAGCCTGGGAGCGACCTTCTGGCAGTGCTCGAGGAGATCGATGAACGCATCGGCGTTGAGTGTCGGCTCGCCGCCGGTGAAGCTGAGTGCTTGCGCATCGTCCGGCAGCAGGCTGATTACCCTCCTGGCCCGGTCGAACAGCCAGGAGTCATCGCGATCCTTCGGCGGCTGTGAGCACATCAGGCAGTAGTTGTCGCATTGCTCGGTGAGCAGCAGGGCGTTGTGCCTGGCGGAGTTCTTCCACAGCACGTTGATCCGGCGGCCGTCGCCGTGGACGTGGATGATGTCACCCGCGGCGAGATGCGCCAGCTCGGGCCCGAGTCCGAGCACGGGGCCGGGTATCTCGGAGGCTGCTGGCGCAGATCCAGTCATGAGGTAGAGGCCGTACCCGGCAGGCGGGGTCTGATCTTCGCTTATCAGGCAGGCGAGGGAACTGCTGGCGTGATCAGCGCCCATGGTGCCCGGTTCCCCAGGTAGGCGGATCCGCCACACCTTGTCAGGCAGCGGTCCGGCCAGCCCGGTCGCGTCGGCGCGGCCGGTCAGCTTGAACATGGCTGGCTCACTGTGCCCATTGCCGCATCAGGTCCAGGAAATAAGGGTCGTCGCGCATCTTCCGCAGCAGCAAGGTGAAGACACCCATATTGCGCTGGCAGAACGCGGACAGTGCTTTGTGCCCGAGGAAGTTCCCCGCGGTCGTGTGGTGAAATACCGGGTCGGCACCGCAGTACGGCTCGAACGCGCATGTGCTGCACATCGGCGCGCTGAGCGTGACCGATTCCATGAGCGGGTCGAGCAGGCTATCGGAGAGCATGATGTCGGCGTAGGACGAGTCATGCACATTGCCGAGCCTGAAAGTGCGGTCGCTCATTTCGGCGAGCATCCGTCCCTCGTCGCTCGCGTAGACGTCGCCGTCGTAGTTGTAGACAAGCGCGCCGATCCCGATGCCGGCTGGGGAAGTCAGGTCGACGTAGCCGGGATCGGTATTGGAGAGCATCTTCTTGGCGATGATCGACGCGTAGATCTCCATCATTGGGACGCCCTGCGAGCAGAGTTCCTCAACCCGATCCAGGCCTGCTTCGTAGAACTCGAGCCACTGGGAGACCTCGTAGTCCGCGCCGCCACGGCGGCGCAACGCGAAGCCGTAAGGCGAGATCGGGCGCAGGAAGACGCCGCGCAGTCCCAGTTCTGCGTATAGGTCAACGATCTCGGCCGCCCGGTTCAGGCTCGCGGCCGTGGTGGTCACCAGCGCGCTGACCTTATGCATGCCGAGCCGCTCCTGAGCCAGCCTGATCCCAGCCACAGCCTGATCCCAGCTGTTCTGGCCAGGCCGACGGCGATTGCCGTTGTGCAGGTCCGCCGGACCGTCAAGGGAGGTCGAGAGGTAGATGTCCTCGGCGGCGCAGAAGTCCAGAATCTCTTCGTCAAGCAGAGCGAGATTCGTCGCAATGACGAACGCGAGATCCTTGCCGTGCTCCTTGTTCATCCGCTTCGCCTCGGTGGTGATCCAGCGGATGAGGGGGAAGTTGAGTAGCGGCTCGCCGCCCTGGAACTCGATCTTTATGTGCGGCGACGGCGACATGAAAGCCAGCTCAAGCGCCTGCCGCGCGGTCTGTTCTGTCATGTCGAACTCGTTCTTCGCGGTCGGCTGCCGAGACACCTGGCAGTAACGGCATGTGTGTTCGCAGCGCAGCGTGACCACGAAGATGTGCAGACCGGTCGAGTCTGGCAGGCGCCGCATCCGGGTGCGCAGCTTAATGGCGAGCAGTTCGGCAGGCAGCCTTTCGCCGGGCAACTGGATCAGGTGCACTGCCCGCAGCCGCGCAAGCAGTTCCTGGTCGGTGCAGGTCCCGTCAACCACGGCATCGAGTTCGTCCGGCGTGACGAACTCGTGCTCTCCTACCATGCTGGTCAGCACTACCGAGTCCGCGTCTAGCCGATGGAAACGCAGCGGGAGCAACTGCCAGCTGTGTGGAGATAGCAGAGTCGCCGTCCGCTCGAGCTTGATCATGCCGTTTCCCCGGCCTCGGAAAGGCCGGTCCTTGAGAACGCCAGCGCGAAGACCAGATTCCGCAGTGGCTCGGTTTCTCTCGCGATTCGCGCCCGCAGCACCTGGTCGTTCACTTCAGCGCGGAATCGGTGCTTCAACTCATCGTCCGTTAGGTCCTGCCTGCGCCGGAACAGAGTGCACACGTAGTCCCCGCCGCGGACACGGATGTCGGCCGTCAGTTCCGCGGCCAGCGCGTAGGCACTGCGCTGCAACGCGTCCAGATCTACGGCGGCCTGATCAAAAGTCAGCGTGACCTCCGCCGTGGACTCGCCGGTGCTTGCTTCGGTACCAGGGACGGGCACACCGCTCTCCACGCTCACCGTGATCTCCTCCAGGTGGCGAGCCGCTTGATCCCGCGCGCGGCGGCACTGAACGGAACAATCACAACGAACGCGCAGCCCCCACCGCCGCCATTCGCGGCCGGGCTGCCGCTCCCTGAGACCAGCGGGCTGCCTCCGAGGCCAGACTGTGACGGCGCGGCAGCGGGCGGGCTGCCGCTGCTCACTCCGGCGGGAGAGCCCAGATTCTGCGAGGACGCAGGCGCGGGCTGACCCGACCCAGGCGCGGCAGGTGCCAAACCCCCGGATGCCACCGGAGCAGGAACCGAAGAGCTATGGGAATCATGCGAGCTATGTGAAGAATGATAGCCGCCGCCGGACACGTGAGAGTCGTGAGAAGAGTGACTAACGTGATACCCGAGGCCGACCGAGTTCGGAACCTTCACCGCAAGAAGAGGGAACGCTACGACATTAGCCGTGTCACGCTTTCCCGGCGATAGCGGAGCAGCCGTCGCTGGCCATGCGCCGAGGGCCACTGCGGTGACCGCGGCGGCCAGCGGGAGAATCGGTGACCTCGCCACAGCGGGACAATATCAGCGATTAACTCTGGTAGTGCCTTTATGAGGAAAATTCAGTTCAGCAACAAAATGAACAAACTGTACGTAATGGCATGAATCATCAGAGATTGCATCGGGGGTTACGCGGCTGCTTGCTTAAGGCAGGCGGCGTGAAATCAGCAACGCGTGGCGCGTTTCGGTTTCCAGTGCTGCGCTACTGGGGTTGGATGAGATAGTGGCTACTGCAGAGTCCGAGCCGTTTGTTCCGGCCGATGCCGATCGTTTCTGCGTGTACTGCGGCTTCCCGTTCAGGGATCACGATCGGGGTCAGGTGTACTGCCGCCAGTATGCCCGGCCAGGTCATGGTCGCTGCGGGCGGCGGCGGCGGGACGCGCAGAGCGAGGAAGGGCTGAAGGAAAGACTGAGGCGTACTCAGGCAGCGGATCCGTACGCCCGGCAGACGAGCGTATACGCCATCGCTCACGAGTGGGTCCGGCAGCGTTATCCCGACGTGAACCTCGAGCGGTGGCAGCCCGCCCGAGGTGATGCCCCACGGCGAGGGACCGGCGCCCTGTGGCAGCGCCACGTCGGCTCCGTCATCGGCCAGTCGCCGGATGAACCTCGAGACCAACCCGCTTCACCGACCGTGCTCGAGGGCCAGTCGCTGCCGCGGCCGGATGCAGCAGATTTGCGGGGGGCGGCTGGGGTCACGGCTGCGGATTACGGCGTCGGCGACGTTATCGATGACCGCTGTGAGGTCAAGGACATACTGGGGAAGGGCGGGTTCTCGAGGGTCTACCGGGTGCGTGACGACGTCGAGGACGAGGAGCGGGCGCTCAAGCTCTTCAACAACGCCCGAGGCTATGAGGCGGTGCGCCGTGAGATCGGCGCCTTGCCCAAGATCCGCCACCCTAACGTGGTGGAGGTCTACTGGACGGGCAAGACCAGCACCGGCGACTGGTACCTCGTCACTGAGTTCATCGAGGGCGACCCGCTCAGCGAGTTCGTCGGCGGTACAAGGGCACTACAGGACCGGGAGGCGGTTGATATCGCTCTCGATCTGCTGGACGCGCTGGTCGCTTTTCATCCCGATGCGGAACGCCTCAACGAGCTTGATGCGCGAAGTCGCGAAGGTGATCTGTCCGGGGCCGAGTATGACGAATGGATGGACCTGAAGGAAAAAGGACTGGTCCACCGTGACATCAAGCCACTGAATGTGCTGCTCACCCGGACCGGAGCGAAGCTGCTTGACTTCAACATTGCTTCCAGGGTCGGCGACGAGGTACTTACAAGATCTGGCACGCCGCCCTACCAGCCACCCGAGGCGAACTTCACCCGGTGGGACGTCGCGCCAGACCTGTTTGCGGTCGGCGTGGTGCTGTACGAGCTCCTTTGCGACGGCCAGCACCCGTACCCGTATAGGACACCTATGGTCGATGAGCCGGTCATCGATCCCAGGACAATTCGCTCTGACCTCAACTCCCGCCTAGCGGTGTTTCTCACCAAGGCATGCGCCTCAACCAGCGCCAAGCGCTTCACCACGGCCGCTGAGATGCAACTCGCCTTGCGCGAGGTGCGTGCCGACCTCTAGCCCGGCTAGTCATGGCTGGCTGGTAGGGGGGCTTGCCAGGTGTCGCGGTGCGCGGCGGCGAAGTCCTGGAACCTGCGTGGTGGCTGGCCGGTGAGATCTGTCACGTCGGTGGTGGTGTAGTCGTACTCGCCGTGGCTGATCGCGATGTCGAGGTCGGTGGCGGTCCTGGCCAGGTTCTCAGGGAGTCCGGCGGCGGCCCAGCGGGTGGTGAGCTGCTCGGCGGTCAGGTTGATGTGCCGGATGGTCCGGCCAGTGATCTCGCTGAGAATCGCGGCGACCTGCGGGTAGCTGAGGGTTTCCGGGCCGGTGAGCACGTAACGGGTGCTGGGCGGTTCGGGTGCGAGCAGGGCCGCGGCTGCGGCAGCGGCGATGTCATGAGCGTCGATGAAACCGACCCTGCCGTCGCCGGTCGCGGTGGCGATCTCGCCGCTTTCACGCAGCGCCACGGCGGTGGGGTGGGTGCCGGTGAAGTTCTGCATGAACCACGAGGGCTGCAGGATCGCGTATTCCGGGGCGCTTTCCTCCACAGCCTGGCGGATCTCCGGCATGCCCGCAGGGCCGGTGACCATGGAGTGGAGGAGGACGATCCGGCGGACGCCTGCGGCGCGGGCGGCGGCCAGGAACCTCTCGATGAGCGGCATCGCGCCCGCCGGGCGGGGCGGGCGCAGCAGGTACAGTCCGCTGATCCCGTCCAGGGCGGCGGGGTAGGTGGCAGGATCCGCCCAGTCGAAGAACACGCTTGTGCCCGCGCCGGCATCTGGCCGGGGGTGCCGGCTGGCCTCGCGGACGCGCGCGCCGTGCTCGCGCAGCAGCCAGGCGAGGTGCCGGCCGGTTGTGCCAGTGGCACCAGTGACCAGGATCGGCCCGCTCCCGGCCGTGGCGGCAGGACTCGGTACACCCCGGTCAGTCATGGCTGCCGCCATACCGGGAGAGCAGGTCCGGAATCCGGCCCAGGAGTTCCGCGCTGGCCAGCGGGTCCCAGTAGTCGCGCCACAACGTGATCCGACCTTCCCGGACCTCCACCACCTGCACGTACCTGAGCTGGTAGTGGCGCCCGGTGCTGGTGACCGTGCCGTGCGCGTCGTATTCAGCGATGATCACACCCGGGTCGGCGGTCTCGTACACGGTCATGTTCTCGAATCTGGTGTGCTTCAGGGGGGTGCCGGTGATGGCGGCGAAGTACTCGCGCAGCGTTTCCCGGCCTTCCAGCCGCCGGGGGATTCCCGGCGGGGCGAACGGCAGCTCGTGGACGCCGTCGAGGGCGAACAGGTCCGCGAAGCCGTCCAGGTCCTTGGTCAGGGACAGCCGCTTGGCCTGCTCGAAGACCTCGCGTGCGCTGGAGGCCTGCGGCTGCGGTGCAGTGGTCATAGTCATCCGTCTTTCGGTCAACATTCGTAGACTGAATACAGTACCGGGAAGCGATTATTTAGTCAACGGGCGTAGGCTGAATGTATGGGTGAATCGCAGGGGATACGGAAGCGGCAGCGGGAACAGACGCAACAGCGGATACTTACCGCAGCCCGGCACCTGTTCGCCCAGGTCGGCTACGAGCGCGCGACGATCCGGGCCATCGCTTCGACTGCGGATACCGATCCCGGCCTGGTCATGCGTTACTTCGGATCCAAGCAGGAGCTGTTCTCGCAAGTCGCCAGCATGTCGGCGGACGACGGGCTGACGGGGACCCCTGGGGAGGTGACCGAGTACCTGCTCACGTCCCTGGCCGCGAAGCTGACCGAAGAGCCGTCAGCCACCCTGGCCATGCTGCGGTCCATGCTCACCCACCCGGAAGCCGCCGAAGAAGTCCGGGCTGCAGCGAACCGCCAGGAACGCCAGCTCGCCGCCGCCATCGCGGCCAGCGACGCCGACGCGCGCGCAGGGCTCATCGGCGCCATCACGCTCGGCACTCTCATCGCCCGCCACCTCCTCCAGCTCAACGGGCTCAGCGCCGCAACCCCCGCGCAGATCACCAGCCTGCTCCGCCCGTGCCTGCAATCCCTCATCCACGACCCGGCCAGGGACGCGCACTGACACTGGCAGCGGCCTTGTACGGCCGGCCGTACAGTCCTACGGCTGACCGCGATGTTCGACCGGCTCGACGTCGGGCTACGTGACTACCAGCGCTACGCGAACGCCGAATAGCCGGTGGATCGAGGCTAAGCGCCCGATTCGCCCCAGCGGCCGTCTCCGGAGTCTCGCAAGGGAGGCGCGTTGAAGTAGTACTGGGCCAGCCGGAGGATCTGCGTCTCATCCAGCTGGTCGATATCAACGCGGACGTCGGCCACCACCTTGGCCGCGATGTCCCTGCGGTGCTTGTCGGCATACGCCACCCAGTGGTGAGTCGCATTTGCCTTGCCCGCGCCGTGCCCCATCAGCAGGATCGCCCCCGCCGGTGCCAGTGCTTCGGTGACCTCGCGCCAGTACTCCGGGCTGTCGTCTTCGTAAGTGCCGTCGGGATTCCCGGCATGATGGTGAACCTTGAGGAAGCGGCCGTGCGGATCGGCGGCGGCCATATGCTCCGGCCGCTGGCCGGGTGACGCATCGGTGGGGTAGATCACCGTGTCGCGGAAACTGATCACCGCGACGACGTTCACTGATTCCGATGCAGCTTGCAGGATAGAACGGATTGAGAGCATGGTCCCCTACCGGCCTCCCTCATCGACCGTTCGTGCCGCATCGTTTTGCGGTTGGCAACTGTGCCGGACGCAACCTCTTACCATTGGCACATGGCATTGAGGGATCTTACGCAGCGGGAGATCCTGCAGGCCGTGGCAGAGTACAACCGGATCGGACGTGACCGGTTCCTCGAGAAGTACGGCTTCGGGCCGGCTCGTTCCTACCTGCTCGTGGTCGGCGGCAAGACCTACGATTCCAAGGCCATCGTCGGCGCCGCGCACGGACACCTGGCTGATCGCGAGCCTCTCGCCCCCTCTGACTTCAGCGGCGGCGCGGCGACGGTCGGGCGGTTGCTGACCAGTCTCGGCTTCGAGGTCTCGCAGGCAGGACCCGGCTTGATCGTGGAAGAGCTGGTCAATTCACTGTCCGCGTTGCGCCTCTATCGCTCACCGGACGGACGCGTGGCGCTGTACCAGCCGCTCACGCTTCTATGGGCCATCGGCCGCGCGCACCAGGACCTGCCCCGGCTAGCGGGCTGGGACGAGACGAAGACCCTGCTTGGCGATTTCCTCGAGCATCACGGAGAACAGCCGCGGCCGCACTATCCGGTGACAGCGCTTTACCATGCAGGCTTGTGGGAGCTCGGCGGTTCGTGGTCGACACCGCCTGCGCACGACAGCACGCAGATGGGCTGGTTCAATACCAACCAGCCTGCGAGTGGCCTGGGCGCATCCTTCTACGACCTCGTCCGCTACTCCGGCGAAGCTCGCCTAGCTGCGGTTGAGGCGCTCGTGAACAGGTACCTTCGGGACGCGGACTGCGACGCGATCCTGGAAGATGCTGGCCTGGCGGATGCCGACGTCGCTGACGATGAGGCCCCCGCCGGTGAGGTGGTCATAGCCGCGAGCCCGATCGAAGAGCAGTACCGTCGCTTGTGCGAGATCGCGGCGCGTCTTAACGGCAATGGAACAAGGTTCGGGCGCGCTCGGCAGGCCGTGGACGTTCTGCGCTTGGGATCAGCGCGCAGCGCGGTGCTGGCACGCAGCGGGGGGCACTGCGAGAACCCGCACTGCACGGGTGAAGCAAAGGATCTCACCGATGCCGGCCGCGCGATCCTGGAAGTCGATCACGTCCAGGACCTGGCGAAAGGCGGATTGGACGAGCCGGGTCAGATGATCGCGCTGTGCCCGAACTGCCACGCCATCAAGACTCGTGGCCGCAGCCGCGAAAAGCTCCGCCGGGAACTGCTCGTCGTCGCGGGGCAGCGGCACAATTTCCTCTGGTCCCAGGGCACGACCCCGCGTACGCATAATCCCCCGCCGGCTGATCAAGGGGATGACAACCGGTCAGAATTCCCTCATTGACCGGCGAACTGGCTCGTTCTAGCCTCAAGTTCAGGACGGCGATGAGACCGGTGCAGTCCCGGCTGAGCGCCGCGCGATGAGAGGATCCCGCCCATGCGCAAGCTAGCCCGGACGCTGGCGATCGTGGTGCTGTCGGCTGTCACTGCCGGCATGCTGGCCGCCGCCCCGGCCATGGCCAGCACCACTCATACGCCGCAGTTTCGCTATCCGATCTGCAATCCGTCGCACCCGATTTATCCGTGCCAGAACAACTTCTAGCTGACCGGATCTGCCAGCTAGCGCCCCGCATCGGCACGGGCCCTGGTCAGTGTCGTAACCCTGCAAGGTTACGTCACTAGCTGATGTCCTGGATGGGCGAAGGCGCTGAGCCTGGCCCGTCGCCCGCGCAGCTCCCCGTGGCAATGCTGTTGGCAACTGAATACGCCTGGTTGACGTAACTGTTCTCTCGGCTGATGTCAGCGTTCGCCGTGGATACCGCATTGCTGATCGCTTTCTGTGCCGCCATTAGCGCCGCCTGGGCGCCTGATGGTGCGGGCAGTCCCATGCCCTGCAGGCTCGACAGGTCAGACTGAAGGCTGCTTACGTCCTGCCGTTCCGAAGAGATATCCGGGATCAGGTTCTCCTGCAGGTCATACCCGAAGTCGTCCTGAGCGTCGTACTCGACGTTGCTCTCCGCGTCGTAGTTGACATTCGACTCCAGGTTGTAGCAGTACCCGCCGTCGGCGTTCGGCCCAGCGGCAGCTGCGGTCTTCTCAGCAGCCAGGTCGTTGGTCGTTTGAGTGAGATCACCGGAAAGCTTGCTGAGGTCCGGTGACAGAGAAAGCCCCTGAAGCGTACTTAGGTCGCTCTGCGCTTGCTGTTGCGCAGCCGCGTTCGCGCTGGCCAGCGATGCGGCTGCGGATGCGGACGCCTGCGCCTGAACCTGCTGCTGGGCCTGGGCAGCGAGAGGCCCCGGCGAGCTTTCGGGCGTCCAGCCGTTCTGCTCTTCCTGCGAGCAGATGCCGTCGCCGTAGGACTGACCGCCGGCGTCTTCGACGTAAAGCTCCTCCGTGCCGTCCGTGAGATCGCATGCCGCCTGCATGGTTTCGTCGTCAGCGCTGCCCGCCGATCCGGGCGCGACCATCTGACTGATCAGGTTCCAGACCAGCCCTGTCCCCGCTAGATCTTGTATCCATTTGGCGCAGGAAATCGTAGGGTCGGCGATGCCGACCTCCACATCGGTCCCGTTGGCACCTAGAACGCAGTCACCTGAATCGGGGTTCCGGGCGCTAGCGCCCGGAGACCCGTTGCCTGACTGACTAGCGGCTTGATTGCCGGTTCCTGCAGGAGTGGCATCTCCGCCTGCCAGACGTCCGGTGCCGCTGCTGCACGCCGTGAGGGCTAGGACTGATGCCGCGACAAAACCGGTAACTACGTTAATGCGTTTGGAACAACGCACGGAACTTCCCCTATGCCGGCTTATACCCGGAGTGCGTCCATGGCTAGGCGCGGGCTAGCGCGGGCATAGCGGCCCGGGTTACACGCGTGCCATGTCCTGAGGTGCTGACGATAGTCCGCTCATGTACAGGTGTGTCTCAATGTATCCAAGCTGTTACGCTCTGGAAACGAGATTGCAGCCCTCCCTGCCGAGTGGGCGACTGCGCCGAGCGCGCGGCACGCGCTCACCTCCATCGTCGCCAGTGCGCATGTCTCGGAACCGGCGGGAGACGGCCGACGTGGAGACTCTAGTTAGGCTGAACAGCCCGGCTGCTGAACCCGGCCGCTTGCAGACCATGTGCTGCGGTGAGCAGGTCGGCGGGCACGGGCTCGTCGAGATCGATGAGCCCAGAAGCCGCGTAGGCCTCCAGGCGGAGCGCTTCACCGGCGAGCATCGACAAGATCCGGCCGACCGGGATGTCCCCGGCACAGTAGTCATCGAAGCCGATCGGCTGGGAGGTGACGGCCACGCGCTTGGACGGCCACCGTTTGCGCGCGGTGGCTAGGGTACGCCGCTCGGTGTATGGCTTCTGCACTACGAGGAATGTTTGTGAGTCGCGTCCCAGGTCGCGCAGTAGCTCGGCGGACAGCCAGAAGTTCTCGCTTGTATTAGAAGCCAGTCGCTCCAGAGCGATCACATCCTCAGGAACGTTCCGGCGCAGCAACACGTCCATAATGGCGTCGGCCTCAGTCGGGAACTCGCTGCCGTCCGGCACCGCCCGGGACCCACCTGAGACGACGACCAGCGGCGCGATCCCGTCCAGGTAAAGCTCCGCGGCCCGCTCGGCCACTCCGAGGTCGTGCCCGCCAAACACGAGCAAGCACTCCACTGGCTCAACCGGGACATCTAGACGCAGTTAATCCCACAGTTGCCGGGCGCTGCTCATGCCAGCAGGTGCTGGCATCGCCGCTCTTGACCGTGCGGTCGCCTCGGGCAGCGATCAGCAAGCAACAGCATGTGCCAGTCATGGTAGAAACGCTCCACGACCACGCCTTCCTCACCGCATGCACGGCATTCTCAGCGCTAGCAGCGACCCGCTGTCAGGTCCACGCTCTCCATCAGCTCATCGCGCACGTGTACCCTTACGCCACTGGATAAGGGCAAATACTCGGTCTTCTCGCATGCCACCGCGCTCGTCTCGACCGCGTCGACATGGTAGCCGAGCTTGCCAAGACGGATGGCGCTAGCGCCCTCGCCGACGCCCAGATCGAGTGCCTGACGGTGGCCGTGCCGGCGCCGCTGCCGGGACTCTGGTGCAGCGAGCCGAGCTGGCACGACTGGACCAGCGTTCGCAGAGACTTCACCGTAGTGAAGTATGATTTTGAAGACTCCAACAGCATGAACTACAGTGAGTTGTAGTTTCACTGGATGGAGTCTTCGTGACAGGCGGGTTTGTCGGCCGGGCGGCCGAGTTGGACAGGCTGTCGGCCTTGCTAGGGCGGGTAGGGAGCGCCGCTCGAGACCTTCCGGGGGTGGCGGTCGCACTTCGTGGGCGGCGACGGGTCGGCAAATCGCGGCTGGTCGAGGTGTTCTGTGAACGTGCTGGTGTGCCCTTTGTCTTCTTCCAGGCGAGTCAGAGCCAGTCGGCGGCTGCTGGCCGGGCTGCCTTCGCCGAGGCTATCCGGTGGTCGAGCCTCCCCGGCAGGGAATCGTTCGCTGAAGGGATGACCTGGCCAAGCTGGTCTGCGTTCTTCAGACAGCTCACGGATACGCTTCCCTCGGACCAGACCTCCGTCCTGGTGATCGACGAGTTGCCGTGGCTGCTGGAGGCCGACCCTGCGCTTGAAGGCGAGCTGCAGACCGCATGGGACCGAGGCCTCTCGCGGAAGCCGGTGCTCCTGGTACTGATCGGTTCGGACCTGGCCATGATGGAGCGGCTCGATGACTACCGGCGCCCGTTCCACCAGCGCGCCACCGTTATGGTCCTGCCGGCCCTAAACCCCACCGAGGTTGGCGCCTTGCTCAGCTGCTCCCCAGCCGAAGCGATCGACGCGTGCCTGGTGACAGGCGGGCTGCCGTTGATCTGCCAGGAGTGGGAGCAAGGCCAGGGCTTGTGGGACTTCCTGCGTGCCGCGCTACGTGATCCGACCTCTGCGCTCCTGGTGTCGGGCGAACGATCACTTGCCGCAGAGTTCCCCGCCGAACTGCAGGCCCAGGCGGTCCTGTCCGCAGTCGGCGCCGGCTCTCGGACGTGGAAGCACATCCGAGAGGAACTGGTCACCGGCTCGGGACGGCAGATCGCGGATAGCTCGCTGGCCAATGCCCTCCGGACGCTGGAAGCCAAACGCGTCATCGCAGTGGACGCGCCTCTCTCTGCGAAGTCCTCCGGCACGGACCGCAGGTACCGGATCGCCGACCCCTACCTCCGCTTTTATCTAGCCTTTCTCAAGCGCGGGCTGCCCCTGGTCGAACGCGGCCGCGGCGACCTCGCCTTGCTGTCCATCGAACGGTCCTGGCAGTCATGGCGCGGCACGGCCGTCGAACCCGTCGTCAGGGAAGCCTTGCTGCGCATGCTGCCCGGCCTCGGCTTTCCTGAGGTCGCTGCGGTCGGCGGCTGGTGGACCCGGTCGAACAACGTCGAGATCGACCTGGTGGGGATGGACAGCGGGACCAGCGTCGCGCTTGCCGGGAGCATCAAGTGGCATGAAACTCAGCCGTTCAACCGGGCAGACTACGCCGACCTCTTGCGTGATACCGGCTCGCTCCCTGGGGCTAAAGACGAGATGAAGCTGATAGCGGTCACGCGAACCGGTACTGCTGCAGCCGACGCGCCCATCACCTGCCTTGGACCGCAGGACCTGCTCACCGCCTGGCAGTAAAACAGGGTCTGCAGCCATTCATACGGAGCGGTCCGCCGGTGATCCGCGACGACGTGTACGCGGGTGCGGCGGTAGTGTCCTGCCGTGAGTGATATTTACGCGATGGCGCGGGATTGCGCAGTCATGGGCCAGGCGGTCGCCCTAGCTCGCTGGATCGGGGCTGACCGGAAGCGAGTGACCGAAGCCGGACAAGTGCTGCGCAGACCGGACGTGCCTGCAGCGGCGGCGGCGCTGGGGTTGCGCCTCCCCGCGAAGATACGAACGGCCGCCGATATCCCGGCGCTGAACCGGCCCTGGTGCGTGGCGGTCGCGGCGGGTCTGCTGGAGCTCAGCGACGGGACGGTGACCAGCGGACCCCTGCTGGCGCACTGGCCGGCTGCCAGCGCGGAAGAGGTGCTCGCAGGGTGGTTGAGCGGGCTTCGCGCGGTGTGTGCGGCGGAGTCGGACCCGACGGACAAGGACGGTGTGCGGCTGGTTGTGCTCGCGCTGCTGAACATTCTGAGTACGGATGACCCGTTGGCAGAGCGGCTGGTATTTGCTGAATTGTCGCGTCTATGCGATCTTTACGACAAAGCAATCTGGCAGGTCGATTGCTCGGTCTACCGGTATCGCGATGGTGACAGGGGAAGTTCCCTTCCGAAGCTGGTCGCGTTGCTTGCTGAGTTCGGCTTGGTTACCAGCGGTCCGCATAAGCCAGCGATCACGCCGCTGGGCCGCTGGGCGGCGGACCATCTGACAGTGGACCTGCCCGTCCCCGCGGACCCGAAGCTTCCGGCCGCGGAGCTGCTCGCGGCCGTCGGCCGTTTCGATGACGAGGAGCAGCGTCGGCATGTCATTAGGGGTTGGCTAGCGGAGCGCGACGCCACCGAGGCTGTGCGGGAGATCCTCGCCGCCGCTGAGCGGCTCCCGGCGCCATCCCGCTGCCTGGCAATCGAGATAGCCGAATCTCTCGGCGAGGACGCGCTGCCCGCGTGGCGGGAGCAGGTGGCCGCACCGCTAGTGGGGCCGCATGCCCGCGCTGTCCTTGCTGCCGGGGGAAAAGGGCGCGGGCTGGGTGAAGCGGACCGGCGCTGGCTCGCCGTCGAGGCGGCCGTGGCGATGCTGGCAAAGGCAGGGCCAGATGAGGCGCTAAGCCGGGTGCAGGAGTCCATGCCCGGTGCGGACCTGGCGGCGCGCCTGGCCGCGGTGCTGGCCACCAGTCATCCTGCCGCGGCGGAGCTTGTCCGGGCGGTAGCGGAGTTCGACCAGTCCGGTGCACCTCGGAGCATCGATCAGGTTGCCCAGCTGAAGATTTCGCTCACCGGGTTCCGGCCGCCGATCTGGCGGCGGGTGCTGCTGCCGGTGACCGCCTCCCTAGGCGATCTGCACAACGTCATCCAGGTCCTGTACGGCTGGGATGGTGATCACCTGCACATCTTCAGCGTGGGGAAGAAGAAGCGGTACAGCGACTGGTCCTACTACCTCGAAGGAACACTCGACGAGGACGAACTGCGTGTGCGCGATGCTCTGCCCTCCGGTATCAGGAAGATCATGTACGAGTACGACCTTGGCGAGAGCTGGCAGCACGAGATCACGCTTGAGAAGATTCTCCCGCGTGAACCGGGCAGGCAGTACCCGGTCTGCCTGGACTTCGCGGGCGACTCCCCGGTGGAGTACTGGTCAGAAGAGGATCCAGAGGAGCCGGAGCCGTTTAGTATCGCTGAGGTGAACCGCGCACTCGCGAAGTCTGCTGCTGTCTCATGACCGCCCTAACCGAAGCCATGTTGTCTGGCCTCCCCGACTCGGTGAGCCAGCTGCTGGCGAATGCGCCGATCAACGAGAAGAAACTCCTTGAGCTGCGCCTGACCTGGGATGATCTCCCGCCTGGGAACGCCCGCGTAGCCGGGACGCTCCGGGTTTTCGTTCTCACCTGGGATCCGCTAGAGGTCGAGGCGTCCCGCCCGAGCGCGTTCGCCGCTGTCAACGAGGATCCGTCCGAGGTCGTCCTCTACATCCCGCTGTGGTCGCTGGCCAGCCTTAGCGCCGGGCGGACTGTGGCCTCGGTCCTGGGCGACCTGGCTGGTCGGCTGATCATCGCCGCGTGGATGAACGATATGGCGGGAGAATCGGGCTCTTCGGACCTGCTGGGGAGTATTGACACTGGCGACGAGCCGGACGGGCCGTTCGGCGTGCCCGCGAAGATCACGGCGGTCGACGGCGGCTGGGAACCCATTGGCCTCGGTGCCATAACCGACATCGTCAAGCACGCGTACGGTCTGGTCGACCTGGACCGGTCCCCGGTGAAACTCGGGCCGGTCGCTGCCAAGCGGCCTGGTTGCCCGGCCTGCGCGGGGGAGCAGTTCGGTTTCATCGCTGGCTTGGCCGAAGCGCAAGAGCAGATGTGTGCTCCGCATCAGAAGGAAGCGCTGACCGTCCAGCGGAAGCGTCTTGTGCGCGCCGAGGTCAGTAACCCAGACAGCTGGGCGGCAATCGTCGACGCATCAACCCGGCTCAGCCAGCCGCATCTGCCGGGCGGCGTGCTGTCTCAGCTCGCGGAGATCGAGCCACTCCTCAACAACCGTTCTGGTGCCCAATCTCGGGCACGCTGGCCTGGCCGCCGAGGCTGTCCTGGTTGCCGATGCCCTGACCAGCGTCGATCCTTCCAGAGAGGCGTACTTCGCCGGTAATGCTGCCTTTGCTCTGGCCGATGCGGCAGCCGTGCTTGCCGACGCGAGCCTGGCCGCCGAGGCTCGTGCCAAGGCCGAGGCGAACCTGACGCGGTGGCCCGGTGACTTCTGGATCCGGATGCACGCAGGTGACGCGCTAGAACTGCTAGGGAATCGCGCTGGGGCGCGGGCCCACTTCGAGGCGGCTCAGCAGCTGGCGATGGCATCGAAGAGCTTCGAAGACCGCCGCGATGCCGCCGAACGCATCCGCGCGATCGACGGCTCCGCCGCCCGAGCGGCGAAGGTGACGGTCGTACGCCAGCAGCAGCGCGGAAAGAAGAGCAAGTCCCGTCGCCGGTAATGTCTCGGCGGTCAGCCGCGATTCCAGCCCGTCGAGCAGCACGCGCAGTCCGAATGCGAAACTGCCTTCTGGGCCGGCACCGTATTCGGTGGAGGCCGACCCCAGCCGGGTCCGCAAGCGCGGGAACTGCTCCGCTACGGCCACGGCCTTTGCCGTCAGCTCCCGCAGCCGCCCCTCGGGGTCGCCGTCGTGTCCTAGTTTGCGTACCAGTGACGACTGGGCCGCCGCGCCGAGTGAGTTGCCGAGTACGTAGGTCAGCATGGTGGCGGCGGCTTGGTCCGCGCGTCCGCCCTTGAACCCGCCGGCCTCGTAGACGGCCAGGGTGTGGTCGTCGTAGCGAGCCTTGCCTGGTCCGTAGAGGAAGTAGGACCCGAAGGCCTGCACCAGCCACGGATGCCGTGTCAGCGCCTTATACAGGTCATCTGCCATCTGCTCGGCGACCGCGCGCCAGCCCAGCTCCTGTGGATCGGGCAGCGGGAGGCTGCTCCAGATCCGGTCGGCGGCCAGGACCACCAGGGCATCCTTGCTGCCGACGTGCCAGTACACCGCGGTCGGTGCGGAGTCCAGGCGTTTTCCCAGGGCGCGCATGTTGAGCCCTTCGAGCCCCTCGTCGTCCAGCAGGTCTACCGCGACCGTGATGATCTGCTCGCGGGTGAGGGTGTCGCGTGGCATGTCTCCACGATACCGCACCCACTTGCACTTAGTTCAAGTTCTCGGCTAGAGTCCTACTTGAACTAAGTGCAAGTGGTCGAGGCGGAAGAGGGTAAAGAAATGTCGCAGCAGATAGTGAGTGATCAGGAGCTGTCGGAATTCGTCGCGGCGGCGGCGATGAGGTTCGGAGTCCCGGGTGCAGCGGTGGGCATCTGGCATCGCGGGCGTGAGATCTTCGCCGGTCACGGCGTGACGAGCACGGCGAACCCGCTGCCGGTAACCCCGGACACGGTGTTCTCCATTGCCTCGACGTCGAAGACCTTCACGTCGACCCTGGTGATGCGGCTGGTCGCGGAGGGGAAGATCGAGCTCGACGCCCCGGTCCAGCGTTACGTGCCTGAATTCCAGCTATCCGACCCGGACCATGCCGCCCGCATTACGGTCATGAATCTCCTGAACCACACCGCTGGCCTGGACTGGAACCTCATCGACACCGACGAGGGCGGTGACTCGCTGGCTGGGTTCGTGGCCAAGATGACCGAGCTGACGCTGATTGCCGAGCCGGGTGCCCGCGCCTCCTACAGCCAGGCCGGCTACAACCTGCTGGGCCGGGTGGCCGAGAAGGTGACCGGCCTGTCCTTCGAGGAGGCAGTCGCCACCCTGGTCCTTGAGCCAGCCGGGCTGGCGGACACCGTGTACGGCCTCGACGAGGTCATGATCCGCCGGTTCGCCGTCGGCCACAACGTCGGCGCGGACGGCCAGACCCGGCTGGCGATCCCGTGGAAGGCTTACCCGGCTGGTGCGCGAGGCAACAACCCAGGCGGCGGCATCAGCTCCACCATCGCCGACCTGCTGGCCTGGTCCCGTTTCCAGCTCGGTGACGGCGGCGGCGTGCTGCCAGCCGAGGTGCTGCACCGGATGCAGGAGCCGACGATCGAGCTGCGTGCCTCAAGCCTGGGCGACGCCATCGGCATCTGCTGGTTCATCAAGGACATCACCGGCGTGCGCACCATCAGCCACGGTGGCTCGGGCAACGGTCAGTTCTGCGAACTCGTCATCGTTCCTGAGCATGACTTCGCGGTGGTCAGCCTGGCGAACCAGGGCCCTGACGGCTATGCGTTTGACCAGGCGGTGGCCACGTGGGCGCTGGAGCACTACCTAGGCCTCGTCGAGGCGGAACCGGAGCCTGTCGCCTATGACGATGCCCGGGCGCGCGAGGTCGTGGGCCGCTATGACAACGACGCAATGCATCTGGACATCGCTGCCGATGGTGTGCGACTGACCCTTGCGGTCGAGATCAAGCCGGAGATCCGCGCGGCCGCCGGAGTGGAGGTACCGCCGGACCTGCCGCCCGCCGAATGGGGATTCCTTGCAGCCAGCGGTGACGAGTACATCGTCACCGAGGGCGGGCTGAAGGGGCAGCGCGGGTACTTCGGCCGCGACGAGAACGGGTCGATAGTCAGCATCGACCTTGCGGGACGGCCCTTCCGCCGGGTCTAGCGTCCCGCGTCGGCCCGGAACTCAAGCGGTTCCCCAGTCTCCATCAGGCTCTTGAGGCTGGAGAGGATCATCGGCCAGCCCGGCGTGATGATCTTCAGCAGTGGTCCGTCCGGCTCAAGGCCCATGTGCTTGACCGTCAGCCGAGTCACCTGCCCCATCGCGACCAAGTCGAACCGTACCACCGATGAAGCTCCGTCGTTGATCTCCAGGTGCTCGGTCTGCAGCCATTCACATGTGAGCCGCGCCGGGTCTTCCTTCGCGTCCGGGGAGAACCGCATGCCCGCGAGCCAGCTGGGGATCATGGCGGGTTCGGCGAGCACACTGCGAACCTGCTGCGGCGTGGCGCGCAGGTAGATGTCGAACATCAAACTGCTCATACTTGATGAGCGCCGAAACCCTCACTGGTGTCACTCCCGGCGCCGCCCGCCTCAGACCACGCGGCTACGGCATCTCGCCCGGCTCGAATCGCACGATGATGGCCTTGACCTGGGTGAGACCGTGTTCTATGTGTTCTCGCATGAGCTCACGCGATTCCTGCTTGTGGCCCTCGGTGATGGCGAGCACCAGGGACCTGTGGCCGTACCCGAAGTCCTGCTCGGGGGAGGACAGGACGCTCCAGTCCAGCCGGCTCCACGCGGCGTCGGCCCATAGGAAGAACTCGCTGCGCAGTTGCTCGATGATCGGCAGCAGGGACTCGTTGTGCGCGGCGCGGGCGATGGTCATGTGCAGCCGGGAATCGAGAATGCGGAAGTGCCTGATCCCGTTCGCCTTGATGTCGATGAGCTCCCGGAGTTCCTCGCGTTCCTGCTCGGTCGCGCGCTCCGCGGCGAGTTCGGCGGCGAGCGGCTCGATGACGAGCCTGCACTCGAGGTTGTCGTGTACCTGCGCGACGAAGGCGTCGTCGATGCCGGTGGCGGCCGACCTGGCCGCGCCGGAAGCGGCACCGGAAACGATCGTGCCGCCGGTGCGCCCGCGGGCGGTAGTGACCAGTCCGTCCCGGGCCAGGATGTGCATCGCGGCCCGGACCGTCATCCTGGATACGCCGAGGCGTTCGGCCAGCGTGCGTTCGCTCGGCAGGCGCTCCCCGGGTTCGAACGCGCCGAGCGCAATTGCGCGACGGAGTCCACTCGCCATCAGTTCCGGCGCGCTCGGCTGCGCCGACACCGGTCCCGCATATGGCTCGGTCATGACTCGATCCTAGCCGAGATGCCCGTTCTGGTCCGCTTCTTGACAGGCTGACCAGCGAGGATATAGATATGGGCCTAACAGAAGCCCATTTAGGGAGGGTCTCGTGCAGGGACTCCGGCGATCACTACGATTCTGGGGCGCGCTAGCGCTCGGGCTTGCGATCATGGCGCCCACGCTGGCGCTCTCGCTGAACGGTTCGGCGCCTGCCGCCGATGTCGGGCGGGCGGTACCGCTCGTCTTCCTGCTGGGCGGCATCGGCATGGCGTTCGTCGCGTTCGGCTTCGCCGTGCTTACCCGGCGATTCAACCACTCTGGCAGCGCATATGCCCTGGTCGGGGCGACGCTCGGGTCACGCGCCGGGTTCTTCTCCGGGTTCGCGCTGGCCGGCTACTACCTGTTCTCGACTATCTGTACCGTCGCCGCGGCCGGGCTGTTCATCCAGTCTTTCCTGGACAGCATCGGCGTGCATAACGTCCCGTGGCTGCTGCTCGGCATTATCTCGGCCGTCGTGGCGGGCTGGCTGTCGACGCGGGATACCAGGTCGGCATCGCGGGTGCTTCTGGTGATGGAAGGGCTCGGCATCGTCCTGGTCACCGCGCTCACCATCGCGATCTTCGTCAAGATCGCCGGCGGGACGGCGCCGGATCATCAGTCGGTGAGCTGGACGGTGTTCCAGCTTCCCGTGCACACGCCGTTCGCCACGCTCGGCGCGGCCGTGGTGTTCGCCTGCCTGTCCTGGGCCGGGTTCGAAGGAATCGCGACGCTCGGCGAGGAGACCTCCAACGCACGGCGCAACATCCCGCTGGCGCTGCTCGGCTCGATCCTGCTTACCCTGCCGCTGTTCGTGATCGTGATGGTGGCCGAGTCGAACGGATTCGGGGCTAGCGCGGCCGGAGCGGCGAAGTTCGCCGGGAGTTCGACCCCGCTTGGCGCCCTGGCTCAGTCGTTCGTCGGGACGTGGGCCGCCCGGCTGCTGCTGTTCGCCGCCGCGGCCAGCGCTTTCGCGTCGCTGCTTGGCTCCTGTACCGCCGCGAGCCGAATGTTGTTCGCGTTCTCTCGCGATGGCCTGGGCCCGTCCTGGCTGTCGCGCTTGTCCCGCACCGGAACGCCGTCCCGGGCGGCCATCGCTGCCCTCGGGGTCGCGGTCGTGCTCAACGTGGTGATGGCCATCAACGGGACCAGCTCGACGAACGTGTACTTCTACTTCGCGACGATCGGCGTGCTCTGCCTGCTCGTCGCCTACGCGATGGTGGGCATCGCAGCGGCGTCCCAGCTGGTGCGCACCAAGCGGATCGTCGCGCTCGGCGCGATTCCGGCGCTGGTGGGCAGCGTGTTCGCCGGATACGTCTTCTACGTCCAGTCAACCGGCCAGTCCAGCCCGTACAACACCTTCCCCTATTACGCGGGCGCGTGGTGCATCGTCGGGCTGCTCATCGTCCTGGTGAGCCCCAAGCTGTCCAGCCGGATCGGGCACAAGCTATCGGAGGCCGAGCTCGGTGACGCCGCCGAGTCGAGGGTGTCACCCAGCACGGATCGCACAACGGAAGGCACGGTCGTTGACTAGCACCTACACGCTCACTATCCCGGACGTCGCCAAGTCGGTACTGGCTGCCCAGTTGCACGAGCGGCAGCAGAAGGACGAGCTGTGCGGCGCGTTCTGGGCGGCCGTCGCGGTAACGGCGCTGAGCGGACGTACGGTCAGCCAGGACGACGCCGCGGTCGCGGCCGGGACACTGCTGAGCGCGGGCGGCGGAAGCCTCGATGACCTGCCGCCAGGGGCGGTCAGCCGGACCGACTACATCCGCGAGATCGCCACGACGGCCGACACGCGGCTGGCCGGCACCTCCCCGCACGGTGTGGGGCGCGCGATCGCTGCGCTGTCCGAGGGCACGCTCACCGCGGTGCCGCTGCGCGGACCGTGGGGGGAGAAGTCGGTCGAGGCGCTCGCCGACTTCGTCCTGGACGGGAGTCCTGCCCTCGCGATCCTGAACGTGGCGACGCGGTACCTCTGGCACAGTCACCTCCCCCTGCTCGACCTGACCGCCTACCTGGACGGGGGCGGCGATAACTACCCGGGCTCCGAATGGGACGTGGGGCATTACGTCGCCGTCGTCGGCTCCCTGACGACGGACACCCACGGCGGCCGTCGGCTGCTGCTGTGCGGGGACACCTATCCGAGTCTCGGTACCGAAGCGCTGCACCCGCAGCCAGCCAGCCGCCTGGCCGCCGGGCTGAACCGGGACGGCGCGGCGACCTGCGGCGGAGCCATCGTCGTCGTACCTTCGGAACGCGCGGCATCGGTGGAGAGCTGGGCAGCCGAGGCCGGCGTGGCGGTCGGGTACTGGGATAACGGGGTGCCGGATACTGACGGCAGTGGCTTCTGACATGGACCTCAGCGAGGTGCGCGCCCAGTTCCCCGCCCTGTCCAGGGCGAACTCTCGCGGCGTCGTGCCCGCCTACTTCGACGGGCCCGGCGGGACCCAGGTGCCGCGGCGGGTGCTGGACGCGATGGCGGACTACCTGGTCGGCTCGAACTCCAACATCGAGGGCGAGTACGAGTCCAGCGTCCGGACGGACCAGCTGATCGCTTCAGCACGGGAGGCCGGGGGCGCGTTCGTCAGCGGGGACCCGGACGGGATCGCATTCGGGCAGAACGCAACCACCCTCAACTTCCTGCTCACGCATGCAGTGGGCCGGCTTTTTGAGCCCGGTGACGAGATCCTGACCAGCACTCTCGATCACGACGCGAACGTGGCGCCGTGGCTGCTGCTCGCCCAGGATCGTGGCCTGGTCGTGCGGCAGATCGGGGTTACCCCGGAGCTGGAGCTTGACCTTGATGACCTGGCGGCGAAGCTGACGAGCCGCACGAAGGTCGTCGCGTTCACGCTCGCTTCGAACGCCGTCGGCACGCTGACTCCCGCGTCCCGGATCGCCGAGCTGGCGCATCGCGCTGGGGCGCTGGTCTGGGTGGACGCGGTGCATTACGCGCCGCATCGGCGGATCGATGTGCAGGCCATCGGCTGCGATGTCTTGCTGTGCTCGCCATATAAGTTCTTCGGGCCGCACCTGGGGATGGCCTGGATTCGGCCGGACCTGGCGGCGGCGTGGCCGGCCGAGCGGGTGCGTCCGGCGGGTGACCGGCCGGCCGGGCACCGATTCGAGACGGGCACGCTCTCGCATGAGGCACTGGCCGGGTTCGTCGCCGCGGTGGACTACCTGAGGTCGGTCGCTGATGGCGATCTCGATAGTGCTTACGCGGCTATTGGTGCGCACGAGCTGGAGCTGGCTGGCTTGTTTATGGGCGGGCTGCGTGAGCTGCCTGGCTGGCGGCTGCTCGGCGTGCAAGATCCTGAGCCTGGGTGGCGGGTGGCGACCTTCGGGCTGCTGTGCGACCACGCGTCGCCGCAGGAGCTGGCGAAACGGCTCGGGGACAGCGGGTACTACACGTGGAACGGCAACTTCTACGCGCTGAACCTGGTCCGGGCCCTCGGGCTGGACGAGGACGAGGGGATGCTGCGGATCGGGTTCGCGCACTACAACACCGTTGATGAGGTCACGGGGCTGCTCGAGCTGATGGGTCGCCTGTGAGCGCGGATCCGGGGGCGCTGGATGTGATCGCCACCGCCGACCTGGCCGGGATCTGCCGTGGCCGCTCCGTTCCTGCGGGGTCCGCGGACGCTGTTGGCTGGGTGCCCGCCGACCTCGGCATCACGGCCTTTGGAGAGCTGGCCGATAACCCGTTTGGCTCGCTTGGCGACCTCTACATCCGGGCTGATCCTGGTTCCGCTGTGCCGCTGCCTTCTGCCGGTGCGGAGGTTACCCTGGCGCTCGGGGACCTGCGGCATGCCGATGGAACTCCGTGGGCCTGCTGCCCGCGTAACCTGCTGCGGAGCACGCTCGCCCAGCTGAAAGCGGACGCTGGGCTGACCGTGTCGGCCGCCTTTGAGCATGAGTTCGTGCTCTCCGCTGATGGTGCTTCCTCTGAACATCCGTTTAGCGTGCAGGCACTGCTGGCGGCGGAGCCGTTCGGGACGCAGCTGGTTGCCGCGCTGACGCGGGCCGGACTGGATCCAGAGAACTGGCTGCCGGAGTTCGGCCGGCAGCAGTGGGAGATCACGATCCGGCCCGCCGAAGGGCTGGCCGCCGCGGACCGGGCGATCTTGCTGCGGGAGATAACCCGCGCTACTGCTCGGCTGGCCGGACGGTCGGCGTGCTTCGCGCCTACGCCGCCTGGATGCGGGTCTATGAATGGGGCGCACATTCATTTCAGCCTGTGGACCGGCGATGGCGAACCGGCTACCTATGGCGACGGCGGCCTGTCCAAGGTGGCGTTGTCGTTCGCGGCGGGCATCATCGATCACGCGGCTGCCGTACTGGCCTTTACCGCGCCTAGTGTCGTGTCCTACGAACGGCTGGGGCCTGGGCACTGGAGTGCCGACGGGCCCCGGCTTGGTGCCGCCGATCGTGAGGCGATGCTGCGCGTTCCCGGGCTGGCTTCGGGGCCGGAGCAGACTCATCTGGAGTTTCGGGCGGCGGACGCTACGGCGAATCCGTGGCTTGCTCTTGGCGCCTTGGTCAGGGCCGGGCTGGACGGGGTGAACCGGGCACTGCCTGCGCCGGGTTCTGTGCCGGGTCCTGCGGCGGGGGCGTTCCCCGGGAGTCTGCAGGACGCCCTTTCGGCCCTAGAGCAGGATGAGGTCATGAGTTCCTGGCTGCCTTCTGACCTGCTGCGTATGTACCTGTCGGTCAAGCGATCGGAGATCTCGGCGGTGGCTGAGCTGCCGGCCGATCAGGGTCATGCCCGCTACGCCCGTGCTTACTGATCGCTGGGTCGATGCCCTGCGCGCGGCGGTGCGCGCGGAGCTGCCCGCCGCGATCTCGCTCCGGCATGAGCTGCATTCTTATCCTGACCTGTCTGGATCGGAAGAGGCCACTGCTGAGCTCGTCCGCCGTGCGCTAGGACCCGTCGAAGTGACCTCGGTGGCCGGTACGGGCATGCTGGCGCGGATCGGACGTGCTGACGGTCCGGTCGTCGCGGTTCGCGCTGAACTCGACGCGCTGCCGGTTACCGAGCTGACAGAAGTGTCGTGGTCGGCGTCCGGCCCTTGCATGCACGCCTGCGGGCACGACGTACACATGGCTGCGCTTATCGCGTTGTGCCGGGGTGCTTCTCGTGTCGAGCTGCCCGTGGCGATGCTCGCAGTTTTCCAGCCGCGCGAGGAGGCGTATCCGTCGGGAGCGCTGGACATCGTGTCATCGCCGGAGTGGAAGGCGCATGAGGTGCGGGCGGTTGTTGGCGCGCACGTCCAGCCGCTGCTCGCACCCGGCACCGTTGCCGCCACGCCGGGGGCCATCAACGCCGCCGTCTGCAATGTCGAAATCACCGTCACTGGATCCGGCGGGCACGCCGCTTATCCACATGTCACCCAGGATCCCGTCCTGGCCATCAGCGAGATTGTTGTCTCGCTCCAGCAGGCGGTCAGCCGCCGGATCAGCCCGCTGCACGTCGCGGTGCTGTCCATTGGCGAGCTCCGGGCCGGCACGGCGCCTGGTGTCATTCCCACGAGTGCGCAGGCCACGGGAACCTTGCGCGTCCTCGATCCGGCCGATATGCAGACGCTGCGGGACGCGGTCGCGGAGATCACGCAGGCTGTCGCGCGGGCGCATCGCTGCGAAGCTTCCGTGTCCTTCGAGGTCGGTGAGCCCGTGCTGGTCAATGACGAGCGGCTAGCGCTGGAAACCCGCGAGCTGCTGACCCGGTTCGGTGTCCCGCTCGCGCCGGACTTGCGTTCTTGCGGTGCGGATGACTTTTCTTACTACGCGCAGGCGCATCCCGGGCTGATGATGTTCGTCGGGACCAGGAACATCGGCCAGGGCGAAGCGGTGAGCCTGCACCAGCCGACCTTCTGCCCATCGGACGACGCGATAGCCGATGTCGCCGACGCGCTCCTCGCCGGTATCGCCAGTGCTGCTGCTCTCGAAACGCCCCACAGCTAGCGGCGCTAGGTCTGGCGCCGTCGTGCCGCGAGCCGCCGGATGCCTTCGATGATGCCGCTGATGATGATCGTGATACCGAACGCGATGATGAGCCCCATCCACTGCTTGTCCTCGAAGGCCTTGCCGCCGAGGCGGCCGATCCAGAACGCGTAGTTGGCCCAGATGATGGCCGCGATCGCGGTGCCGGTGATGAACTGCCGCCGTGAGTACCCGGTCAGGCCGCAGCAGAGCGTGACCGCTGTGCGGCCGCCGGGAATGAACCGGCAGACGATGATGAGCTGCATGCCGTAACGCTGCAGTGAGCGCTCGGCCCAGTCGCGGGTTGTCTTGCCCTTCGCGGAGGAGAAGAACCTGCGCTCCACCGCCGGGCCGAAGCGGCGGCCGAGCAGGTAGGAGATGTTGTCGCCCAGGAAGGCGCCCGCGGCTGCGCAGAAGACCAGCAGCGCGATGCGCGGATCGGTGCTTCCCGCGGTGGCCACGCCGAGGGCGATGACGGCGGTCTCGCTCGGCACCACCGGGACGACGGCGTCGAGCGCCGGGAGGATGAACGCGATCAGGTAGGAGATGGGCGAGTCGACCTGGAGGCTGGTGAAAATGCTCATCTCAGCCCAGGCGGAACGCGGTCATCGGTGCTGGTCATGTCAGCGTTCCTGATGCCCAGTACACCTGTCCGGCATGCCTGCACGGCTGATATCGCACGATATGACACCGCGTTCGGCCCGCGACGAAGCAGCTGCGTCCGGGCTTGACGAGCTGTACGGTCAGGGCACGCGGTCCTGGGTACCGGCCACGGCGTAAATGAGTAGCCGCTACTCAGGACCGCGAGCCTTGCGCGGAGCACGCTTGCGGTATGGGTCCAACTAGAAGCAAAGTTGTCATGTACGTGGCCGCGGTCACGCTGGCCACCGGCTCCGTCGTCGCCATCACGTCGGGATCGATGGCGCACGCGGCCACCGTCGACTGCGGCAACGGCTGCGTCGAGTCGTACACCGAGCAGTACGGTACCGCGAACATCGCGGCGGTCGACGCGGGCGCCACAGAACCCGGGCTGGGAGTCGGGCTGGGAGTCGCGGGAACGTACTCCACGGAGGACTTCACGGTCATCAAAGAAGGGCAGGTGTCCGGGCTGTACCAGAAGGGCATCGTCGGGAATGTCGTGGATGAGGAATGGGGTGCGGATCTGGCCTATCAGTACGTCTACGCTCCGGACGGTGTGCTGAGCGGGTTCTGCATGGGGCTCGCGGATTCTGCCTCCACGGGTGAGGGCGCCGCACTCGAGCCGTGCGGGGTGGACGCGAACACGATCTGGATCTCGATGTTCGAAGACGAGAACGATGTCGGATATTTTCCGTGGATCAGCGCCACTGACACGGTCGTCGACACGCCCTACGTACTGACCGCCCTTAAGCCCAGAGTGTGGTTGCGCGGCGCCGACATCTATCTGGAAGTTGACCCGCTGAGCGTGGTCGACGGCACCGTCGATCCCGACCAGATGTGGGCGCAGGATTTCGGAGTCGTGGGGGGATAACTCCGCTTCCATGATTCACTAGCCGGGCCCGGCGCAGGCGACAGAGACATCGTCCGCACCGGGTCCGGGAAACCCGCTAGCCGCCCTATCGCACCGCCGACGTGCGGGAGTTCTTCCCGGCAGCCGCATCCGCCGTCGGGGACGCGACCGAGGGGTCGCGGTAGTGGTACTTCCCGCCCCGCAGCCACGACATCCAGGCCGCTGCCAGGCACGCCCCGATCGCGAAGTCAAAAGCCACGTGCAGCCCGCTCGCAAACGGCGCCGAGATCAGCGTCGGGAAGAAGGTGCGCCCGGTCAGCACCGCCGCCTGCCCGGCTGGCAGGTGCGCCAGAACCGAAGGCCCCACCAGATGCTGCACTGGGCTGTACCCGAGGAACGCAGAGCAGACCCGGCTGCGTGACCACCTGCGGGCGCGCGCCGGGGTCGACCTGGACCAGGCTGGCCTGGCCGCCCTCTATGTGCTGCACACGTCGCAGTCCAGCCTCCGGCTGACCGAGCTGGCTGAGCACCTGCGCATCGATGCCCCGGCCGTGACCAGGAAGGCTCAGCAGCTCGAGCGCGCAGGCCTGGTCAGCCGGACCAGGGACGAACAGGACGCACGGGCGACCAGGCTCCAGCTCACCGACAATGGCCGCCAGACGCTCACCCGCTATCTCGACAGCCGCCGGACCTGGCTCGCCACGCTGCTCGCGGACTGGCCAGAAGCAGAACGGGCAGAGTTCGCCCGCCTGCTCGGCCGCTTCAACCACGGGGTGCAGGCGAGCATCAAGGAACTCGACGAGATGTCAGGGAGCTGACCCGAGCAGTTCCCGGAAGCGCCGCCCGAACAGGTAAGCGTCCCCAGGCCAGCGTGCGGACAGGTAGTTGCCGTCCTCGACGACAAACGCGGGGGAGTCGTCCGTAGCCGTCCCGCGGTCCGACAACGTGAACGGCCCGCGCTGGAACTGCCCGCGCGGGTCGTCCAGGCTGGCCCGCACCTCGTCCTCAACGTAGGCAGGATACGTCCGGTAATACCGCCCAAGCCGCCAGGCCGTGGCGAGGTAAGCGCTCCGCTCCATGTACTTGGGCAGGCAGGTAGTCTGCCGTCGCGCCAGCACACCGTGCCCGGTATCAAGGTCAACCGTCCGCGCCAGCACGAGCACCCCGTGGCAGATCGCCCCGACCGGCCGCCCCAACTGCCAGAACCGCGCCACCTGCGATCGCAACGCCGCGGACCCCAGGTACTGCCGCATCCCAGGGGCATGACCGCCGGCCAGCAGCAGCCCGTCAAACCCGGAGACATCAACCGAATCCCAAGCCACCGTGGCCGCGAACTCCGGTGCACGAGTCAGCTCGCCATAGAACGCCCGAGCCTCGGGCGCCGCCCCCAGCTGGCCGAACAGCACCCCGGTAAGCAACCGCGGATCGGCGGCCGGTACCGTCCCCGCCCGCTCGGTGGCGAAAACGATCTCATGCCCGGCGTCCCGCAGAATCCGCCACGGCACCGCTACCTCAGTCACATCGAAATCGTGGTCAGGCAGTGGCAGCAGAACGCGCATGCCCTATCATCCCACCCGCCCTACGCACCTCCACGATGTTCACGGGCTGAGGCCTGCTTGGGCCCAGGCGTGCTGCACCGCGCGGCGGAGTCTGGCGGCCATGTCGGCGAAGGCGGGCTCGGCCTTCGACGTGTACCACTGGCTAGAGACGTGTCGCGGTCCGGACAAGGTCGGCGACGGCTATGGACCGGCTGTGCGGTGGCCAGGCGATCACGGTGGTGACTTCCGGCGCGTCTAGCACGGGCACGGCGGCGAGGTCATCGTGCAGCTGGGCTCGGCACGACTCCGGTGAGACCGCGCAAGCACGGCCGAGCGCGACGAGCTGCAGCAACTGCGCATGGTCGCGGACCTGCGGGCCGGGGCCGGGCGGGTAGGTGCCGTCGGGGTCGGGCCAGCGTGGCAGGGGCAGGCCCGGCAGCCCGGTGATGTCGGCCATGTGCACATAGGCCCGGGCGGTGAGCGGATGTCCGGCTGGCAGGACCACAACCTGGCTCTCCGTGCTGAGTTCTTCGGTGTGGAATCCGGCCGTCGAGTCGAACGGCTGGTGCAGCAGCGCGACGTCGGCCCGGCCCTCGCGCAGGAGTCGTTCCTGCTCGGCCGGCCCGCACAGGATGACGTCGACGGGGACCGCGCCGGGTTCGGCGGCGTACGCGACGAGCAGTTTCGCCAGCAGTTCGCTGGACGCGCTGGCTTTCGTGACCAGGACCAGGCCGGGACGGCCGGCCGGGGAAAGGGCGGCGCGGCGGGTCCGGCGCTCGGCGGCGTCGACCGCGTCGAGGGCCGCCCGGCCCTCGACCAGCAGCACCGAGCCGGCCTCGGTCAGCGTGACGGTGCGGCTGGTCCGGTCCAGCAGTACTGCCCCGAGCCGGCGTTCGAGCTGCTGGATCGCCCGTGACAAAGGCGGCTGCGCGATCCCGAGCCGCTGCGCGGCGCGCCCGAAGTTCAGTTCTTCAGCGACAGCGACGAAATATCGCAGTTCCCGGGTCTCCATGCGGCCACAGTACTCGGGATCAATACCCGGAAGGTATCGTTGCCCACCCTATTGGTCTTGGACCCCCGCCGGGGTCCGAGGGCAGCATGGTCCCTATGAATGAACGAACGATTGCGCTGGTCACCGGCGCGAACAAGGGAATCGGCTACGAGATCGCCGCGGGCTTGGGCGCCCTCGGCTGGAGTGTCGGCGTCGGCGCCCGCGACGATCAGCGCCGTCAGGGCGCGGTGGAAAGACTGCGCGCGGCCGGCGTCGACGCGTTCGGCGTACCCCTGGACGTGACCGACGACGCGAGCGCGACCGCCGCCGCACGGCTGATCGAGGAACAGGCCGGGCGCCTCGACGTGCTCGTCAACAACGCCGCCATCTCCGGCGGTATGCCGCAGGAGCCCACCCGGGTCGATCCCGCCGCTATCCGGGCGGTCGTGGAGACCAACGTGATCGGCGTCGTCCGTGTCACCAACGCGATGATGCCGCTGCTGCGCCGCTCTGCTTCACCGCGGATCGTGAACATGTCCAGCAGTGTCGGCTCCCTCACCCGCCAGTCAGGACCCGCTGCTGAGCAGACGGCGGGTCCGGTGGCCGTGGCGTACGCGCCGTCGAAGACGTTCCTGAACGCCATCACCCTCCAGTACGCCCGGGAGCTGAGCGGCACGAACATCCTGATCAACGCCGGCTGCCCCGGCTACGTCGCGACCGACCTCAACGGCTTCAGCGGCGTGCGCACCCCCGAACAGGGTGCGGCGATCGCCATCAAACTCGCGACCCTGCCCGACGACGGCCCGACCGGCAAGTTCTTCAACGACGCTGGCGTAGTGCCCTGGTGATGTGCACGGCGGTCATCACCTGCCGGGTGAGGCGGCTTCGCCCCGTGCGTCTCGAACAGGTTCATCGACTGTGGTGGCCCTCCCGGGCAGACATCGTGGGGGCTCCTGTCATGAGATCAAGGACATGATCTTGAGCCTCCAGCAACCCGGGGACCGTCAGCCCGCCTTCGCCGACATGACTGCCAAGCTCCGCCGCACAAGGGCAAGCTCAGCGCCTGGACCGGCTCGTACATCGAACAGGTGTATCAGTTCCCCAGCGCGGGTGCTGCCACCTCGTATCGTCCGGGCCCGGCCGCCTGGGTGATCGTCGCCAGAGCCATCCGGAAGCTCGCCCGCTCGCCGGCCGTGAGCGAGGCGGTGAGCCGGGCGAGTTCCGTCGTAACCTCGGCGTGGAATCCGCTCGCCGTCCGCAGCCCGGCTGGCGTGAGCGCCACGCTGACCGCGCGCCTGTCACCCGGAACGGCTCGCCGCTCGACCAGGCCGTGCCGCTCCGCGCGATCAACAAGACCGGTGAGCGCCGCCTTCTCCACCCCGAATTCCCTGGCGAGCTCGGCCATGCCCCGGGATCTCTCCGCGAGCACGCACAGCAGCCGTGCCCGCATGGGCGTCAGTTCGTGCCTTTCGGCCACTCGGGCGAAGACGGCCTGGACAAGGCGCGACAGCCGGATCAGGGCCATTGCGTCAGCAACCTGGTCTGCATCATCCTGAACACTTGCCGCCACCACTTCATATTACACGGCACGTATAGTCAATGTAGTAAACTATCGCCCACGTCGGCGGTCCCGCCGCGTGGACCGGAACCGGAGCGCACTTATGTCTTTCACCGCAGAAGAAGTCGCCTACATACAGTCCCAGCGGCTCGTCCGGGTCGCGACCGTCGCCGCGGACGGGCAGCCCGATGTCGTCCCGACCGGATTCGAGTTTGACGGCACGCATTTCTACATCGGCGGCTTCGACACCACCAACACCCGCAGGACGCACAACGTTCAGGCTGGCAATGACAAGGTCGCGTTTGTCATCGATGACCTGACCTCAACTGATCCGTGGATCCCGCGCTTCCTGCGCCTCTACGGCACTGCCGAGCTGGTTGACCGCGACTCGCAGCCGATCCTCAAGATCACCCCGGTCACCTCGTGGAGCTTCAACCTTGAGGGGCGCCCGCTCGACGAGGCACGTAGTGGCGGGCTGCGCCGGACGGTACACGAGGCGCATTAGCCCGATCTTCTGTACGGTCGGGCGGCTGCCATCGGCAAGTCTGGCGGATTCGTCTTTGGCGTGAGCTGGTTCCTGGTGACGCGGGTCGTGGAGCCGAGTTCCTTTTAATGCGGGACGGGACTCGGGAATGGCACCAGGTAAAGCGCCAGCGGCCAGGCATTCCCCGGCATCGGCACCCCCGTACGGGGCGTATCCGATGGCACGCAGCAGCTGCGCCTCGAACAGTTCGTCCTTCATCAGCTTCGCCATGTCCCGGGACCCTTCAAAATTTAGGTTTACGCGTGTTTGTTTACGCGTGTATGACTATACTTCGTGACTAAACACCTGTAAAGTCATTGTGTGGAGACCTCGGTACGAGTCCGGAACCCCCGCGGCGGCGGGATGCGACTTCATGACGAGATAGTCGCCGCCGCGATCGCCATCATCGACGAAACGGATAATCCGCCCGGCCTTACCCTGCGGGGCATTGCCCGTCAGGCGGGCATTACCGCCCCTTCGATCTACCAGCACTTCCCGGATCTCGGGGCGGTCATCGCGGCCGTGCTGGCCACGAGCTTCGAAGAACTGCGCGACGCTGTCGAGGCCGTTCTCGACGACCAGGATGACCCATCTCGCGCCCTGGTCGCGGCGAGCGGCGCCTACGTGCGGTTCGCGTGGGACCACCCCGCGCGCTACCAGCTCATGTTCTCCGCCAGCGGCTACGCGCCGAACGCTGTGGGTACCTTCGTGCTCGTCGAAGGGGCGATCAGGAACTGTGTCAGCACCGGGGCAAGCATCAGCGACGACCCGCGCGCCGATACCTGGCTCCTCTGGGCCGCCCTCCACGGCGCGGCGACACTCGCAAAACCCGCCCGCTCCGACTACCTGCGCCTCGGTCCCCTCGACCGCCCCGCCCTGCTAGAAACGCTCACCCGCCGAATCGCCCGCCTCGTCTAACCACCTGTCGCGGACCCGCTTCATGATCGTGGATAGTTTCGACCCGTATTGGGTCATTTCTATCCGCGATCATGAAACACGCCGTGCCACGGTCAGGCTGGGGCCGGGTTCGGCTGTATGGCGATCGAGTCGCAGACGAATTGATCCGTCTCCATCACCAGCTGTGACTCGCCCGACTGCTCCCCGGTGATATCCACACTGCTCAACCAGGCGTTCTCCAGAACGAAGGTCAGCAGGGTCTGCCCGCTGGCATTCTGCAGCGCCAGGGTGCAGTTCCTCCGCGCGGTGGGATCCGCGTTGAGCACGGCCGTGTGCCAGGTCCAGGTATACGTGCTGCCATCGACGGCCCGCGTCAGCGTGACCGTCGGCGGGCTGGCCGTCCCGTACGAGTCCGTATGAGTGGTCGTCCCGGTCGAGGTGGTAGGCGTGGGCTCGACCTCAGAGCTGATCGCGTTCAGCTCGGAGAACGTAGCCACCTCAGCGCCATCCACGCTGAGGACGAAGCTTGCCGCGCTGATCTGCGATCCCGAATCCGTCGCTGCCATGTCCGCCCAATCTCCGCTTATCCGGTGCCTGTCTCGCACCATAATCTCAGATCGGCCAGCAGCTGGTCGATGAGTGCTTCTTCGTGCACCGCGACATCGGCCGTCGTCATGGCGGCCCCGAGCCCCTCGTCCCACGGCGTGGCCTGGGCATGCCCAGTCAGGCCGAGCCGGTTGTCGGGAGGAAGCCGCTCGACACCTGCCGCATAGTCAAGGAGCCCGAACCGCCAGGGCCGGGCGCCGAGCTCGAAAACGCGCCGGGCGATGGCGATGCCCGGCCAGTCGAAGTCGCCGTGGTACCGCACCGTGCTCCGTGCCAGCAGGACGATCCCGGCCGCGGCCGGGTTGCCGGACATGCAGGCCACCGGCCGGCCGACGCCCGCTGCTGCCAGGGCCTGCAGGACCTGCGGGTTCTCGCAGGCATGGATGACCTCACCGGGACGGGCGAGGTCCGCGGACCGGTGCAGCTCATGGACGGTGAGATGGGTGATCAGGCCCAGGTCAGCGCGTTCGCGCATCATGCCCGACCAGCGGTCGCTGCCGGGCGGGCGCAGCGCCCAGGTGATGACGGTGCCCGAGATCTCATCCGTGCTCACGCCGACGCGCTGCCACAGCTCGCGGCGTTCGCCCGCCGAGGCGGCTGGCGCGACGCCGAGTGCGCAGGCTACCCCGCGCAGGACAAGCGCGGCGGCGGGGTAACCGTTGTCCAGCCCGTGGGCATCGCCGGTGACCTCACTGGCCAGTTCGGCCAGGCCGACGGGCGCCCGGTCATCGGCCAGGACTCGCGCCAGGACCTGGACCGCGACCGGAAGAACGACCGCGGCCTTCGCGCGCGGCAGCCGGGTGACCGTGCCGCTGGCCCGGAGCCAGTGCGCCCACTGTGCCGCCCATTCCTCATCGGCCAGCCCGTGCTCGGCGAGCGCCTGGTCGAGCTCCGCCCAGAGCTCCTGGCGGCCGGCCCGCACAGCCTCCCGCTCAGCAGGCAGGTTGCGGAGCACTCCGCCGGTGAGGTCGCCAACGACGGAGACCAGGCCCCGGCCAGCGGCGCTCGACCGAAGGGACGCGTCGAGGTCCGTCAGACGAATCCGCACCGTCCCGCCAGCAACCGCCCGTCCGAGCACCCCGCTGAGCCGGTCGGCCCCGTCATCGTCCAGCTCCACGCAGACCGACCCGCGAACAACGTGCCCGTTCCCCTCCAGCCGCTTACGCAGCAGCGCCCACAACGGCATGAGCGACGTGGCCGTCAGGTAGTCATGGAGGGCGGGAGTCATGCCGAGCTGCGCAGGTGCCGGTTGCGCCCGTCCCAGTGGACGTGGGTAGTAACGGCGGAGCTGCCGTCGCTGCGCCGGACCTCGTAAATGTCGAGCTTGGGCACCTGCGGGAAACAGCCCCACAGAGCGTGGCCAGTCAGGACGAAGTCCAGGTCCAGCGACACCAGCATCCCCATCAGCTCCGCGACGGTGCCGTCGTCCACCTTGGCGAACGCGTCGTCAAGCAGGATGAGACGAAGGGCCCGGCCGTCGTCGCCCAGGCTGGTGAGGTAACCGTCGGCGGCCGCGAACAGAGTGACATACGAGACGAAGCGGGTCTCGCCCTGGGAGAGCTTGGCCCGGCGGGACAGCCGCCGCTGCTGGCCTTCTCCTGGGCCGAGAATGGTGACCGTAACCTCGTGCCACTGCCGGTAATCAAGGGCCGCGGCGAGGTGGACGGCATAGCCGCTGCTGGGGTCGGCGCCGTAATAGAGCTCGACGCGCTGGCGCAGCAGGTCGGTCAGCTCGGCGTTCTGCGCCTCCGACCGGACGGCGTCGGACGTGGCGACCAGCTCGAGGATGCGGCCGAGGGCGGCGTGGTCCTCGCGCAGATGCCAGCCGAGGCGCACGCCGATCCCGTTGCTGGTGCGGATCTCCCGCAGGCTCGCGTTCATCGCGCCGATGAGCTGGTCGGCCTGGTTGACGCGACGGCGCAGTTCCTCGGCGACCCCGCCGAGCACGAAGCGGGTGAAGACGGCGCGCTCCCGCTCGGTGAGTGCGGTGCGGCCGTCCTCGACCCGCGCTGTCAGCGTGCGGGCGGCGCCGGCCAGCGTGCGGTCATCGCCAGCTCCGGCGACCTCGACGAGGAACACGCCGTCATCGATGACGTGCCGGACATCGAGCTGCCCGGAGACTTCGCGGTCAAAGTCGCGGAACGCGTTGGACACGGTGGTCGGCGACGCTTGCTGGCGCGGCGCCGCGATGGCCGACAGCGCTGCCACGGCGCACGATCTGACCTCCGCGATCTGGTCTGGCTGAACGATGCCGGTCACCGGTTCGGGTACCGTCGCGGCAACCAGGCCGGGCCGGGTCAGGCACCAGTTGAACCGCCGCGCCGCGGCGACCATGTCGGCAATCCGGTCCTGGACGGCGTCTTCGGCGTCCAGACTCAGCCGGCGCGCGTCACCGAGCATCGGGCCGAGCCTGTTCGCGTCCCGCTGCGCCGTCCGCAGGTCCCCGTCCGCCCGCGTGTGGGCCGCCTGGATCTGCGCTAGTTCGGCACGAGCCTGTTCGAGCGGCAGATCGATGGCCTGGTGCTGGGCAGCGAGTTCGCTGGCGGTGGCGTGCCACTGCGACCAGCGTTCTTCAGCTGTGCTCTCCGCGCTGTCCCGCGTGCCCGCCGCTTCCTCGGCCCGGCGTAGCTGTTCCTCGTGGCGCCGGCCGCGGCTAGCCAGCTGGGCGAACTCGCGGGCGAGCAGCTCGCATTTCTCCCTGGCGTTCCTGGCAGCGGCAACGACGGCGTCCAGCGCGTCGATCTCCGCGGGCAGACCGAGATGGGCACACGTGGCCTGGTGGGTGCCCGACTCCGCCGCCCAGGTACCTCGCAGCTGACGGGCGCGCGAAGCGCTCGCCTCGGCGCGAGTCGCACTGCGGCCGGCCCGGGCGAGCGCGTCGGCGGCGACCCGGCGGGCGCCGTGCAGGTCCGCGCTGCGCGGGGCCGACCGGACCAGCGCGTCGATGCGCCCGCCGACCTCGGCGAGCTGTGCGCGCCGCTGTGCCCGCCGTCCGGTGGCCCCGGCCAGGCCGGCGAGCTCGGAGTCGATCTGAGCGATCCGTTCCTGGCGGTGCATCGCGCGAGCGGCGGCGCCGATGTGCCGGGCCCTGGCGGTGACGTGCCGGCCGCGCAGCGGCCCGCTACGCCAGCTGCCGTCCACCGAAACCGACACCGGCGCCGGCCCGGCCGGGTCGTCGAGCCCGATCGAGTTCAGCACCCACACGATCATCTCCGGGGCGACAACCGCGGCCGGATCTGGACGCAGCACCAGCGAAAGCGGCCGGTCCGCCGGCGTACGAGACGGGCTGAGCAGTACCTCCCCGTCCGCCGCGACCACGCTGCCATCCGGCTGGACGACGGCGCTCAGCAGGCCGGCCGCCAGCAGCGCCCCCTCCAGCCCGCCCCGGTCCGCCTCGCTCAGCTCGTCGTCGAAATCCACGCAACGCCATAGCGGTTCACCCGCGCGGCCCGAGGCCAGCCACGGCGGGTCGTCCGGCGGCCGGTCCTGCTCGGCGGCCAGGTTGTCACGCTCGGCCCGCAGCCCGGCTTCCCGTGTCCGCGCTTCGCTGTCGGACAGGTCGAGCCGGGCGCGTTCTGACTCAATCTCGGCTCGCGCCTTCCTGGCACTGTCCTCGGCCGCGCGATCCAGCGCCCCGAGGGAAGCGTCGGAGTCTCCGGTCAGGGCCTCGGCGTCCAGGATCAGCGGCCCGACGACCGGGTGAGCGGCCCAGTCAGTCTCGCCGAGCAGCTCCCGCGAGGCCGCGATCCACGAACGCCAGGCCTGAGCCAGCGCGACGGCAGCCGTATCACGCAGGCCAGCACGCTCTTCCGCCGCGCGGGCGTCTTCATCGGCCGCGTCGCGCAGCTGTTCCGCTTCGGCCTCTGCCAGCAGCACGTGCTGATGCGCCGCCTCCAGGCGGCGGGCCTCCGCCAGCCGCCGCCCGGCCAGCGTCGACCTCTCGGCGGCCCCCGCGGCGACGGCCCCCGCGTCACGCGCGGCCGCGGCCAGGTTCTCAGGGAAAACGTCCGCCCGCGCTGCCGCCGGCCGGATCACCGACACCGGGTCACCCTGGCGGGTGTTCCTGATCAGCGTCGTGACAGGCGATGGCATCTGCCCAGCTACCTGAACCTCGACGGGCAGGTTGCCCGCGGGCAGGCCGGCGTCCCTGAGGGATTCCCTGGCGGTCGCCAGGGCGGTGGCCGTCTCGACCCCGGACTCCGTGAGCTCGCGCAGAAAACGCTCCGCATCCAGCACTGCCCGCGTGTGGCTGGCGCGTTCCCGTTCCGCGCTGGCGATGGCCTGGTCGGTGGCGACCGCGAGCGCCTCCTCGGCCCGGTCCCGCTGAACGAGGTCGTCGGCGGTCTTGAAGATCTCCCGGTCCTTGATCGCGTTGAGCGCGTAGTCGATCTCCGCGAGTTCCTCGGTGAGCTGCTGGGTCTGTGCCTCGAGATGGCTGGACCTTGCCTCCAGGCCGGCGAGCAAGGCGGCCTGCTCCCGCGCCGCCGTCTCGGCCGACGTGACGGCGTCGGCCGAGGCCAGCGTGTCCTGGGCTGCGCCGCGCAGGGTGGCGGCGGCGTAACGCCGGTACACAGAAAGGAATGCGGTCACCTGCTGCGCGGAGCTTTCCAGCCGTTCCTGCGCGGCGCGGGTCTCGGTCAGCCCATCGAGCTGTTCACCGGCCCGCATCAGGGCCTCGTCGTGCAGAGGCGGCAAGGACTCAAGCAGGATCTGCGGCAGCCTGCCCTCGTCGATGCGATTGCCCACGTCGGGAGCCCGCAGGGTGTGCAGCAGCTGAAGCAGTCCGTCATAGCGGTCCCGGCCGGCTTCGCTGCCGAGCCCGAAGACCTCAGCCCGGACCCGTTCCTTGTGCACGGTCGCGGACTCGGTGATGCGGTCGGCACCGATCAGCTCGGTCAGCGCGTCCCGGGACAACGGCTCGCGGGTGCTGGACATCAGCTCAAGGCCGTCGCCGACCCGCAGCGGGGTGACGAAGTACCACACCTTGGTAGAGCTGGCCGACTGGCTGTGCCGGATCAGGGCCCCGATGGTGGTGAAGCCGCCCGGACGGCGCAGCTCAAGCCAGAGGTAACCGGTCCGGTTGACCTGGCCCTCCGCGCCCGTGCGCATCAGCTCGTCCAGGCTGACCCGAGCCGCGCCGGTGGCGTCCATCCGGCGCCGGTCAGCATCAAGCAAGAACGGCAGTAGCATCTCCAGTGCTCGAGATTTGCCGGACCCGTTGGTGCCCCGCAGGATCATCCGGCCGCCGCTGAGATCGAATTCGTTGTCCAGGTAGTGCCAGACGTTGATGATGCCGGCCCGCGACAGCCGCCAGCGCTCGTCGAACCGGCGTGGTGCGTGTTGTGGGCTCATCGCGCCGCACTCGTCATCCGGACCTGGGGCTGGTACCGGGCGGCGAAGGGAAAGACGGCCAGCCCCTCATCCAGCGGCTGGGCCAGCCGCAAGGCCGTGAGCAGTTCAACGACGTCGCCGCGCAGCACGTCAAGGGACTGCCCGTAGGAGTTCTTCCACGCCGTCCGGTACCGATCCAGCAGGCTGGTCAGCGCCTGGTCTACCCGCGGCCAGGGCACCAGCGATCCCGGCAGTTCGACGCCGTCGACCGGCACGGTGGACTCGGCGGTCGGCCTGCTTGGCGCCGCCGCGGTCAGCTCGTCGAGGAGCAGCAGGGCGGCCTGCTTGGCGCTGCCGCTGCCCGGGAAGTCCAGGTCGGTGAGGGTGCCCGACGGATCATAGGCAAGGACGCCCTCGGCCCGCACTTCCAGCACGAGCCCGAAGTTCTCGTCCAGGTGCCTGGCCACCTCGTTGCGGTCGCGGGAGAGCACGTCCAGCTCGTCGCCCGGCAGTTCCGCGCGGAACAACGCCGGGTTCTCCACCAGCCTGCGCCGCAGCCGCCGCCGTGGCGGCTCGTTCCCCGGCTGCGACCACGCGTCCTCGGCCGTAGCGAACTGGTGGAGGGGGCCAGGCAGCAGGTGGATGAGCAGCGAGCGGTTGATGCTGAGCAGAGCCTCCTCGTCCGAGCGTTCTCCCCACGCGGAGAGTGAGCCGTCGGTCTCGCTGACCACGCCCCACCCGGTCAGCAGCCGGAGCGCGCTCACGAGCTGGCGCCGGTCGCCGATGCCGTCGGTGATCGTGATTCCCTGCTCGGCGGCGTCGGCCCGGATCTGATCGACCAGCGCGGAGATGAGGATCTGCTCGCCCACTCCGGGCGCGAGCAGCGCGGCACAGGCGAGGGACAGATGAACGTAGGTGGCGGCCGTGAACGGGCTGTCGTCGGTGGCGCGGCGGGCAGGACGGACCGGGGCGGAGGCGGGGAGCGGTGCCTTGACCAGCCGCGCGAAGCTCGACTCAACGATCAGGGCATACCCGAGCTGGCCTGCGAACATGGCCTTGAGCGCCGTGGCATGGCGCCGCACGAGGTCCAGCTCCGCGGGCTGGCGGATGGCGGTGAGGATCGGTGAAGCCAGCAGGTGCCGGGCAGCGATCCGTCGTTCCCCGGCGTCGAGTCCAGCCGTCGAGACGTGCGGGGGACTCATACGGCCTCTTCCTCGGCCGGCGCCCATTCCGCGGTGCCGCTCACCGACAAGCTCAGGTCGACGAACGTCGTCGTGCCGTCCGGGCTGCGCACGATCGTGTCCCGGCCTGCTGCTGCTCGCAGTCGGAGGCCGACATCGTGATCGGTGACCTCAGCCCGGTGCCGCGCCAGCAGATCGGAGACCAGCTCCAGCAGGAGGTCGCGCGCCGCCGGTGAGATGGACGCGCCGTCCAGGGTGCCTGCCATGGCGAGCTCACCCGCGGCGGCTCGCCGCTGATCGGCCTCCCGCTGTGCTTCGGCGGTCAGGCGCAGGCGGTCCGCGGTGGGGTCGGGCACGCGGGAGGTCCGGCCTCGCACTGCCCGGTCACCGCGCTCCCGCAATGACAGCGGCACCTGGACCGGATCGGAGTCCCACCACGAGGTCGTCGGCCCGATTCGCGGGTCGGGTTCCTCTGCGCCGAACAGCAGATGCCGCGCCGGGTACACGCCGAACGCGGCCGCGTACAGGCGATGGGAACTATCGTCGTCGGCGGCGGAGAACCAGCGGGCCAGCCGCAGGAAGTCGGCCCGGCGCGAGAAGCCTGTCCCCGAGGAGTCGAGCAGCCGCTTGGCGTTGGTGATGAGCTGGCCTAGGGCCTGGCTCGCGGCGGTGCGGAGCTGCTGCGGGCCGGAGGCACCGTGGGCGTCATACCAGTAGGCCAGCTCTTCCCAGTCGGTCCTGGCTCGTCCCTGTGCTCGTTCGACCGGCGTCCCGTCGGGGAGGGTGAGACCCGGCAGCGTGGCCAGCGTCTCCAGCAGCGGATCGATCAGCTTCAGGACGAGCTCGGCCCGGTGGGCGACCGCGGGAGCATGCCGGTTGACGTCGGCGGTGATCAGGTCGATGTAGACGAGGAGCAGCTCCTTGAACTGGGCGTACTCTCCGCCGCCGAGGTCATACCGGCTGAGGACGCCGGCGAGGTAGGCGTAGAAGTCCCTGACGCTGTCGGTGAACAGACGCTGGTTGCCGAACACCGTGGTGACCTCACCAGCCAGAGCCTCGGCGTCGATCTCCTGGCGGTCAAGCAGGGCCAGGATCCGGTCGAGGGACTGCACAATCTGGCCGAGCAGTTCCCTGGCCACCTCGCGCGCGCCGTCGCTGACGTGCATGATGGCGACAGCTTCCCTGTGCACGCGGCCGCCGAGCTTGGAGACCTGAAAACGGGATCGTGACCGGATGTACTCGGCGACCGTGGCGACCTTGGCGTCGCGGACGGATGGCAGGAGGTTGCCCCAGCTGACCAGCTGCTTGCAGCGAGCTTCCGCGGTGTCGCGGTCCAGGGTCACGTCGCGCTCGGCAAGCTGGGCGCTGACCTCGGCCGCGGACAGATCGGTCAGCAAGGTAGCCGAGAACAGGTCCATGATCGTCATGTAGTCGGCGGATTCCTCGGCGGTCAGATAGCGGAACAGGTCACGGCGGGAACTGTCCACCGACGCCGAGATCCGATCCGAAGCCTCCACAAGCCCAGGCTAAGACAGCCCACCGACATATCGGGCTCAGTTGCCCGATCCGCAGGCCCCGCAGCCCCCCCAGGCCCCCAGGCGAACCCGCCACCAATGTGCGACCCCCACCAAGCGAGCCACCATCAGCCCCTTTCGCGGAAAATAACAGCCAGCCGGAAAGAAAAGAGTCATTTTTGACCCCTTTTCCTCCACGGAACATCAAACTTCCGTCCAACCCGCTCCCTCGTCTCCGCTATCCGTCCGTCCGCGTCGAATCACTTCTCGCCTGATCAGAGCGTCCGCGCCAGTTAGGTCCGTGCCTCGGCGCCGGGGAAGGGAGCCGTCCGGTGTCCGCTGCCCGGGCGGCTGCCGCGTGCTACACGAAATCAGTTCCGGGACAGTGCATCCCTTTTCTCGCGGCCTTATCCGCCGCGTGAGCTGCACCTGTGCCTCCAGCCAGGGTCATGTCGCGCTGACTCAGGCTGCTTCGGGCAGCGAGGTCTCCTTCTTCTCGAAGCGGCCGATGATCTCCTCGACCGGCAGGCTGATGGCGTTCTGCGTTACCGGGAATACCTCGATTAAGTCTTCTTAATCAAGATATCTTGAATTTATGACAGATCCCGATCGCGAGCGCCAGGCCTCGCCGCAGGCGCTTCGGGCGCTTGCCCATCCGCTCCGCTGGCGGCTGCTCGACGTGCTTGAGGCCGAGGTTTCGGCCACCGCGACCCGGTGCGCTCAGCTCACCGGCGAAAGCGTGGCCAGCTGCGCCTATCACCTGGGCATCCTGGCCAAGTACGGCTACGCGAAGCAGCAGTCGGACGCGCCCGGCCGGGAGAAGCCGTGGCGCCTGGTGAGCTGGCGGCAGGACCTGAGCTCGGCCGGGCTGGACACCGAGGGCGTGCTGGCCGCGGAGGCGGCGACCGAGGTGTTCCTCGACCACGAGCTCGTCCGCCTTAAGAGCCGGCTGCGTGAGGCCGACCTGCAGCCGCCGCAATGGCGCCCGTGGTTCCACGGCACGACCACCGTGCTCACCGACGCCGAGTACCTGCACGTCAAGGAGCAGGTCGAGCAGACCGTCGGGCGGCTCATGGAGGAGTACGCCGACCGTGACACCGACCCGGCGCGCCGCCCGGCGGACGGCAGGCAAGTCCGGCTGTTCATCGCCGCCTCTGCGGCGCTGTCCGGGACCGGCGATAACCCGTGAGCCTGCTGCGCGACCCCCGGTTCCGGCGCCTGCTCGCCGGGCAGTCGCTGTCGACCTTCGGCGACACCGCCCTCTACCTGACGCTCGGGATGTGGGCCAAGGACCTCACCGGCAGCAACGCCGCGGCGGGCGGGGTGTTTCTCGCGCTCGGCATCCCGTCGCTGTTCGCACCGCTTACCGGGCATCTCGCCGACCGGTTCCGCCGGCGCCCGCTGATGCTCGCCACCAATGCGGTCATGGCCGTCATCGTGCTGTCGCTGCTGGCCGTCCGATCCGGCCACCAGCTGTGGATCATCTACCTGGTCGCCTTCTGCTACGGCATCGCCTTCGGCCTGCTCGGCGCCGCCGGAGCCGGGCTGCGCAAGGCCATGCTCGCAGGCCCCGACCCGGCTGGCACCGACCTGGCCGGCGCCAACGCGGCGCTGCAGACCGCCACCCAGGGCCTGCGGATCGTCTCACCGCTCGCGGGCGCCGCACTCTACGCCGCCTTCGGCGGTGGCGCCGTGGCCCTGCTCGACGTCGCGACGTTCGCGGCCGCCATCATCGCGCTTGCCGGGCTCCGTGTCGATGAGCCTGCGCCAGAACGGGGCGGTGAGCCATTCCGCCGCCAGGTCACCGCGGGCCTGCGGCACATCTGGGCCGTGCCGGTGCTGCGGCAGACGACGCTTGCCACGGCCTGCGCGTCCTGCGTTCTGGGCATCGGCGAGACCGTCATCTTCGCGGTCATCTCCAGCGGCCTGCACCGAAGCACCGCCTTCTTCGGCGTGACCAACAGCGTGCAGGGGGCAGGCTCGATCCTGGCCGGGCTGACCGTGACGTTCCTGCTCCGGCGGGCCGGAGAGGCACGTACCGTCGGCCTGTCGCTGGCCTGCTTCGCCGCCGCGGCGTTGTGCTACCGGATCCCGGCGGTGCCGTCCGTGCTCGCGGGCGCGGCCCTGGATGGAGTCGGCTCGGTGTGGCTGGCGGTAGGAGTCATGACGGCCGCGCAGCGCTACTCGCCGCTGGCGCTGCAGGGCCGAGTCAGCGCCGCGGTATCCATGGCGATCACCGGCCCGCAGACGATCTCCATCGCGGCCGGCACCATCCTCATCGGGATCGTGGAGTACCGGATCCTGCTGATAGCGATGGCCGTCCTCACCGGCGGCTGTGCCCTCGTGCTCCTGGCCCGTCCCGCCGGGACGGGAACCACAGGCCGTTCCCCTCAGGAAGGTGAGCACCCGAAGGCACTGGCGCGGAATGTACACTGATGTACACTGAACATCGTGCCAGTGCTGACGATCAGTGAGGCCCGGGCGGCGCTGCCGGAGGTCATTAACCGGGTTGTCGAGGGCGAAGAGGTGACGATCACGCGCCACGGTGCGCCCGTCGCCATCGTGGTGAGGCCGGACATTGTTTGGGCCCGGCCCGGCCATGAGGTGCTGGTAGACGATGAGCACCTGATCGCGGCAGTGCGCGAACGCGCACGACTGCACGGTCACACTCTTCAGGAGGAGCTCCGCATGATTCTCGAAGCAGCGCAGTCACAGCCGGAGCCGCTTCCTCCGCTGCACCTCAAGACGGTCCGGACGTCCGGCACGTCCACCTGGACCCGTGAGGAGATCTATGGCGACGACGCTCGCTGACCTGGCGGTGCCGCCGGAGCACGTAATGCTTGACACCAATGTGCTGCTCGCGGCGACTGACGAAGGGAGGCAGACGCACCGCGCCGCCCTTGAAGTCATCGGGAAATGGCCGGGCAAGGGCACGACCTTGTACGTCAGCGGCCAGATCCTGCGCGAGTATCTAGCCGTCGCGACCCGCCCTATCGAACAGGACGGACTCGGCATGCGCCCTGCCGATGCGGTGAGTAACGTCCGTGCACTTCGCGATCGGGCGACGCTCCTAGCTGAGAACGTACCGGTGGCTGATCGCCTGCTCGCCTTGATGCGTGATGTCGCCTGCCGTGGCAAGCAGGTTCACGACGCCAATGTGGTCGCCACTATGCTGGCGCACAGCGTCAGCACCGTCGTTACCGCGAACGCCACGGACTTCACCCGCTACGCTCAATTCATCGGCGTAGTTACGTTCGGACCCGTCGACGGTTCTCCTCGCTGACCGGGTCAGTCAGCGCATGGTGTCGTCCTCAGAACGGGCGGTCTTCGGGACGAAGAACGCGGCGGACAGGCCCATGAACGGCCCGAAGATCGCGCCGGTTTTGATGGTGGCCACCAGGCCGCAGACGATCTCTATTGCCCCTTGCGGCACTGCGCCAACTTCCGTAAAGTGACCCCTACTTAGGTAAGCCTTACCTAAGTATGGATCACTTTGAGGAGCTGGACATGCGAATCCCCCGTTGGTCGCGCCGCCGCGCGAGCGTGGCCGGCGCCTGCGCGCTGGCGGCCTGCGCGGCGGTGGCGGGCTGCGGTTCCGCGAGCAGCAGCACGGCCGTCCCGCAGGGGCTGAGCGGCGGCGAGGCCAGCCAGCCGGGCGGCGGGCAGTACAACGGCGGGCAGTACAACGGCGGCCAGTACAGCACTGAGCAGGCGGCCGCGGCGACCGTACTGAAGTCGGCGGCTGGCTCGTTCCTCGCGGGCAAGGAAACGGTGACGCTGCTCGGCTCCACCACCCCGGCCAACGGGGACATCAACCCCTACGCGATCTGGCCGGTGACCACGACCGCCGGGACGGTCTCGGCTGGCGACGTGCTTGTGGACAACTTCAACAACGCGTCTAACAATCAGGGCACCGGCACCACCATCGTCGACCTGCATCCGGACGGCCAGCGCACCGTGTTTGCCAGCCTGCCGAGCCACGCAGCCGGCTGCCCGGGCGGGGTGGGCCTGACCACGGCCATGGTCCAGCTCAGGACCGGGTGGGTCATCGTCGGCAGCCTGCCGAGCAGCAACGGCCAGATCAGCACCGCCGGTGCCGGCTGCCTGCTGGTCCTGTCCTCGGCGGGCAAGCTCGCGGGCACCATCTCGGGCTCCTATATCGACGGGCCATGGGATGAGACGGTCAGGGACAACGGCGCGACCGCGACGCTGTTCGTGACCAACACCCTGCGCGGCATCGGCAGCGGCACGACGGAGGTCAAGGAGGGCGATGTCGTCCGCATCAGCCTGTCGCAGAGCGAGTCGGCTGCGCCGAAGGTAACCGGTGAGACCGTGATCGCCAGCGGCTTCCCCGAGCGGCCGTCCGCTGCCGCGTTCGTGCAGGGCCCGACCGGGCTCGCGCTCGGGTCGTCGGGCACGCTGTATGTCGCCGACAGCCTCGGGAACCGGATCGCGGCCGTTCCCGGCGCGCTGAGCCGGGCCGCGTCCGCGGGGACCGGCAGCACGCTGAGCCAGGGCGGGCAGCTCGCCAACCCGCTGGGGCTGGTGCTGGCGCCGGACGGCGACCTGCTGGCCGCCAACGCCATCAACGGGAAGATCGTCGAGGTCACCCAGGCGGGCCACCAGGTCGGCGAGTACTACGCCGATGATTCCGTCGGTCAGGAGCCGCCGGGCAACGGCGACCTGTTTGACGTGGCCATCAGCCGGGACGGCGCCGGCGTGCTGTTCGTGAACGACGGCACCAACACGCTGGAACTGCTGCACTGATGGGCGACAACCAGAAGGGGCCGAGCCGCCGGTCGCTGCTGCGCGGCGGGCTGCTGGCGGGCGCGGGCATCGGCGCGGGGGCCGTGGCGGGCGGGTTCACCGGCCACGCCATGGCCAGCGAGGGGGCCGGCGATGGCGTGGCCGCCGAGCCATTCCCCGGCACCCATCAGGCCGGCATCGTGACCAGCACCCAGCGCCAGACCGTGCTGGCCGCGTTCGACCTCAATACTGCTGCCCGCGGTGACGTCGTCTCACTGCTGAAGTCCTGGACCAGCCTGGGCGCCAAGCTGGCCGCCGGGGAATCCGTCACGGTGCCGATCTATACGGGCGGCGGGGGAGCCGATGCCTACGCGGACGCGACCGGTGACTCGACTACGGACGACTCGTTCGAGGCCTACGGGCTGGGGCCGAACCGGCTCACGCTCACCGTGGGGTTCGGCCGGTCCCTGTTCGTGACCCCTGACGGCACCGACCGGTTCGGCGTCGCCGCGCGGCTGCCCGAAGCCCTCGTCGACCTGCCGCACTTCGGCGGCGACGAGCTCGTCGCCGCCGACACCGGCGGAGACCTGTTCCTGCAGGCCTGCGCGGACGACCCGCAGGTAGCGTTCCACGCGGTGCGGAGCATCGCCAGGATCGCACCCGATGTAGCGACGCTGCGCTGGACCCAGCTCGGCTTCTCGCCCGACAACACGGCGGGGACGCCGCGCAACCTCATGGGGTTCAAGGACGGGACGATGAACTCCAACGTCCATCCCCCCGCCGACCTGGACACCACGGTGTGGGCCGGACCGGAAGGCCCGGCCTGGATGCACGGCGGCAGCTACCTGGTCTACCGCCGGATCCGGATCACCCTTGAGCACTGGGATCGTCTCCCGCCCAGCCAGCAGGAGCAGGTCATCGGGCGCCGCAAGCTGACCGGCGCCCCGATCGGCGCACCCGATGAGTTCTCCCCGCTCGACCTCGGTCAGCGCGACGCGCAGGGCAGTCCGGTCATCCCCGCCACCGCGCATGTCCGGCTCGCCGCGCCCCAGACGAACGGCGGCGCTGTGATGCTGCGGCGCGCGTTCTCCTACAACAACGGGACCACCCCGTTCACCGAGCGGTGGCCGCCGTGGCGCCAGGCGCTGGAATACGACGCGGGGCTGCTGTTCCTCGCCTACCAGAAGGACCCGCGCACCGCGTTCGTACCGGTTTTCACCAGGCTCGCCGAAACCGACGCCCTGAACCAGTTCACCACGCACACTGCCAGCGCCGTCTTCGCTGTCCCGCCCGGCACTGCCGGATCCGGCGACTGGATCGGCCGCGGGCTACTCTCCTTACCCTTCTGGCGGGATGCTCACAGGGTATTCTCAGGAATGTGAAGGGCGAAGGACTGCACCGCCGGACTTTCCTCGGCGCCGCGGCCGCGGCGGCGCTCGGATCCGCGGCGGGCTGCACAGGTGATCCCGCGGCCAAGGCAGGGTCCGCGACCGGGCCCACGCCGCGCCCCCACTCGGGGACACCGGAGGGTGGGGAGGCGGGTGACCCGTGGTTCTGGGTCGACTCGGTCGGCCCCGACGACGCGATCGTGGGGTATACGGACCAGACCAGCGTCCTGCCGGGCGAGAGCTTCAACCTCCACGTGTCCACCACCGGGTCCTCGTATCAGGTATTCGCGTTCCGGGTCGGCTGGTATCGCGGCGACCAGGCGCGCCTGGTGTGGCGCTCGGGCGAGCTCCGCGGCAAGCGGCAGGGCGACCCGCTGTTCGCCTCGGCTACCAGGACCATCTCCACCGACTGGGAGCCGACGCTGACCGTCGCGACCGGTGGCTGGCCGGAGGGCGCCTACCTGCTGCGGCTGGACGCGGACAACGGCCACCAGCGGTATGTCCCGATGGTCGTGCGGTCGGCGGACGGCGTGGGCAAGACCGTCATCGTGCACGCGCCGGAGACCTGGCAGGCCTACAACACGTGGGGCGGCTACAGCCTTTACACCGGCGAGAACGGCAGCTACGACACCCGTTCCCTGATCGTGAGCTTCAACCGGCCCTACGACGGGGACGGCGCGGTCCGGTTCATGGTGTACGAGCGGGCCTTCGTGGTGCTGGCCGAGCGGACCGGGATCCCGCTTGCGTACACCACCGGCGTGGCAGTCGAGCAGGATCCCTCGATCCTGCACGGCGCGACCGCGGTCTACACGCTGGGCCACGACGAGTACTGGACGCCGCAGCGGCGCGCGGCCGTCACGGCGGCCCGCGACGCGGGTAGCAACGTCGCGTTCATGGGAGCGAACACCTGCTTCCGCCGGGTCCGGCTTACCGACGAAGCCCGCGGGGTCATCTGCTACAAGTCCGATGTTGAACAGGACCCGATGTATCACACCGATCCGGCGCTGGCGACCACGGACTACCGCGCCGGGCCGGCCCCCGACCCTGAGTCCTCGATGACCGGTGTCATCTACGAGGGCTATCCGGTGGACGCGCCCTACGTGATCTACCAGCCAGACCACTGGCTGTACGCAGGCACCGGAGTGCGGAAGGGCCAGTCCTTCGAGCACCTCGTCGGCGTCGAGTTCGACCGGGTGAACCTGGGCTATCCCACGCCGCGCCCGATCGAGGTCCTCGCGCACTCACCGGTCGTCTGCGAGGGAGAGAACGACCACTCCGACACCGCCTACTACACCACGTCCAGCGGGGCAGGCGTGTTCGCCTCCGGCACAATGCGCTGGGTGGAATCGATGATGGCGGGCCACCGCGGCGACGGCGAGGACCACCACGTCTCGCCGGCCGCGGGACAGTTCGTCACCCATGTGAACACGAACCTGCTGCTCGGGTTTGCTCGCGGACCGGCCCGCGAGCATTACCCGGCAGCCAAGGACAATCTCGACGCCCTCTACTGACCAGACGTCCTACTGACCAGACGTCATGGCTTCTTCGCGGCGGGAGGTGGTGGCCGTCGTCTGCGGGTAGATCAGGTAGTGCACCGCCGCGGCGACCGCCGCACCCACCAGCGGTGCCACGATGAACAGCCACACGTGGCTGAGCGCGGTGCCGCCGACGATCAGCGCCGGGCCGAAGCTCCGCGCCGGGTTGACAGACGTGCCGGTGATCGGGATGCCGATCAGGTGCACCACGGTAAGGGTGAGGCCGATGATCAGCCCGGCGACTACCGGGTTCCCCGCCTTCCCGGTCACCACCAGGATGACGAAGACGAACAGCGCGGTGAGCACCACCTCGGCGATGAACGCCCCCGTCGCGGAGACGTGAATCATCGACTGAGCACCCCAGCCGTTGGTGCCGAGCCCCGTTTCTGACCTGCTGTACTCCGGCGATGTCCCGAGCACGCCCCACAGCACCAGCGCGCCGACTGCCCCGCCGGCGAACTGAGCTGCCCAGTATCCGATGGCCTCCTGGAGCGTCATCCGCCCGGCCAGGAGGGCGCCTAGCGTCACCGCCGGATTGACGTGGCAGCCGGTCACCGGCCCGATCGCATAGGCCAGCGCGGCGAGCACCAGCCCGAACGCCAGCGCCGTAGCCACGACGCCGGCCGCGATGCTGAGCCCGGCGAAGTGGAATCCGAACATGAGCGTGGCTGTGCCAACGCCGAAGAACACCAGCAGCCCGGTCCCAAGAGCCTCGGCAATGAACTTACGAATCATGGGGCAGATAGTACCCGGAAAGCACGTACAGTAACAGCTCACCCACCGCGCGTCATCCACTCGGTGACCGCGCGTCCCGGCGCCTGGCCCGGCCACGCCTTGCACGGAAAATCCGTGCTCCACGGAGGAAATAGAGCCAAAAACGACTACTTATCTTCCGTCCGGCATTTAATCTCCGTCTAAATCTGCCCGCGAGGCCCGAACACGGGGCGCCGTCGCGGCAGGGCGGGGCGGCGCTGTGACAGGCGAGACCAGAGCTGCTGCCGAAGGAGCTGAGGCGGATGAGCCGCGCGCAGGCAGGTCAGGCCAGCGCGGCGCTCCGGCCCGGACGCGTACCCGTTCCGGCACCCGCGGCAGCGGCACGAAGACCGGCTTGGTGGGCTCGGGCCGCCGCTCCACGGTGCTCACCAGCCACAGCCCGCCCGAACGGCGTGCGGGGAAATCGGTCATGGCGTGCTGGCACCGCAGCTGGCAAGAAACGCACCCGCCGGCCAGTGCGCGCTTGCGCCGGACCGAGCGCAAGGATACGTACACCGCCGCCGAGGCGGCGGCCGCGCCGCCGAGCACGATGGCGAACGAGATCAGCAGCCCCGCCACGTCAAACAGATGAGCCGTGTCCGCACCGTAAAGAAAGAGTGCGGCAATCGCGATGCTGAGTATGCCGGTTGCTCGCCGCGCATAGCACACCATGGGTCCAGCCCCTCTGTGCCAGATCGACACCGCGCTAGTTCGCCGTCGGGAGGTTGGCCGTGCGTCGTTGCCGTACCTCTATCTAAATCGCTCATCCGGGCGGAAAAGTCAAGAGGTCTAGGCCTGTCGACTGTTCCGCAGCGTGATCACGGCGAGCACGCCGGCCGCGAGGGCGAGCGCGGCCGACAGGTAAAGCGCCACCTGAAGGGCATCCTGGAACGCGATGTACGCCGCGCTGATGACCTCCCGCTCAATTGCTCCGAAGGCTATCGTCTTCGGGATCTGGGCGGTCTCCAGCGCGGTGATCACCGTCTGCTGGAAGGCCTTGGGGACGCCGAGGTGGTTCATCTGGCTGATCAGCCGGCTGCTCAGCTGGGAGTTGACCAGCGAGCCGAGCAGTGCAACGCCGGTGGCCGCGCCGATCACCCGGCTGGTGTTGGCCATGGACGCGGCCATGCCGGAGCGTTCGGCAGGCACCGCGGACATGACCGCCGAGGTGATCGGCACCACGGTCGTGCCGATGCCGATGCCGGCCAGAGCGAGCGCGACCACCAGCGGTGCGTAGTCGGGGTGCGGCTTGAGGAAGACGCTGGTCAGCAGCAGGCCGGCGGCGAACAGCAGGCAGCCGAGCGCGATGGACCAGCGCGGTCCGACGACCGCGGTCCACCGGCCGGCCAGCAGCGACGCGAGGATCATCAAGACGGTCATCGGCAAGAACACCAGCGCCAGCTTGTAGCCCGAGGCGCCGGACACCTCGACCAGGTACAGCGCGGTGAAGAAGAAGATGGCGAACGTCGCGAAGTACGTGCAGAACGCCGCGATGTTCCCCGTGCTGAACGCGGCCACCCGGAAGTAGCGCAGGTCGAGCAGCGGGTACGCGGCCCGGCGCTCCCACAGCACGAACGCCACGATCAGCACCACGCTGACGCAGAACAGCGCTATGACCAGCGACGACGCGAACCCGGAGGTCTCCGCGTCGATGATGCCGAACACCAGCGTGCCCAGCGCGCCCGCCCCGAGCAGGGTGCCAGGCGTGTCGACGCGGGCCGCCGACGGGTCCGCGCTCTCCGGGATGATGAACGCCGCCACGATCAGTATCGCCAGGCCGAATACGAGGTTGAACCAGAAGATGGCCCGCCAGTTCCAGAGCCCGACCAGGATCCCGCCGATCAGCGGGCCGGCCGCGAGGGCGAACCCGGAGGTGGCCGCCCACACGCCGATGGCCCGGCTGCGCTCCTTGGCGTCAGGGAACAGCTGGCGGAGCATGGACAGGGTGCCCGGCTCACTGGCAGCCGCGCCGAGGCCCATCACCGCCCGGCCGGCGATCAGCACCTGGACGTTGGGCGCGACCGCGGAAAGCACCGAGCCGGCGCAGAACACGCCAACGCCGGCCAGCATGACCTTCTTCCGGCCAAGCTCATCGCCGATCATGCCGCAGGCGAGCATGATGCTGGCGAACGTGAGCGTGTAGGCGCACACCACCCACTGCAGGTCGGCGATGTCCGCGTGCAGGCTGGACTGGACGTCGCCGAGCACGACGCTGACGATGGTGCTGTCAAGGAACGTCAGGAACAGCAGCGTGCACAGGACCGCCAGCGCGAGCGACTTGCCGCCCCTGACTGTCAGCGGTGCGGACGGCCGGTCGGCGTCCATTGCCCGGAGCCGTGCCATTTAGCTCTTGCAGACGGACGGCGCCGTGCCGGCGTTCTCCAGCGTCAGCAGGGCGCAGAAGCTGACGTCGCCGACCTTCCACACGCCATCCTGGTAGACGGCGGTCCCGGTCTGGTTGGACAGCGCAGGCGAGCCGTTCAGGTCAACGTTATAGCTGACCGTCGCGGTGGCCGCGGATTCGACCACGACGGCGGTGACCACCGCCGACGCACCCGACGCGATGGCGGTCCCGGCCTGCGCGTCGATGACGGAGGCGAATGTCTGCCCGTTCTGCAGCAGCGTGATCTTCGTCGGGCCCGACGTCTTCCCGCTGAAGAACTCTTCCCAGTTGGCCTTGATCACGCCGGTAGCGCCGGAGCCTCCGGACGCGGCCGGGGACGATGGCGCGGCCGGTGCCGGCGACAGTGACGGCGAGGACGCGGGAGCCGGCGGCGCTACGGACGCGGACGGGGCAGCGGCTGGCGTGCCGCTAGAGCTGCAAGCCGCGACCATGAGCGCCAGGCCCAGGAGCGGCACATACCGGAGACGTGACCACATGTGCTGATTGTGCTCTGAATGCCGTCTCTGCATGTATCGATAACCGACACCCGTGTCAGGTATTACCAGCGGAAGTGCACAAACAGCCGGCCGAAGTTCTTGGAGTCCTTCTCGACCCGGTGGTACTTCGCCTTGATTTCCTTCTGCTCAAGGAAACGCAGCACGTGCTTCTTCAGCTGGCCGGAGCCCTTGCCCGGGATGATCTCGATCATCGGCGCCTTTTTCGCGATCGCCTCGTCGAAGATCGCCTGCAGTGCCCGGTCGATGTCCTGGCCCCGGTTATAGATGTCGTGCAGGTCCAGCTTCAGCTTCATTGACCCAGCTTACGATGGTCTCAACGGTCTCCGCCGGGGTCCCGGTCTCGGGAATGGCGATCGCCTGCTCGTCCGGCTGCGGTGGCTCAAGGGCGCTCAGCTGGCTGTCAAGCAGCTGGGCGGGGAAGAAGTGGCCGTGCCGGATGGCGAGGCGCCGCGCCAGCTCGTCGCGGTCCACCGACAAGAACACCAGCCACGCCTCGGGCCGGCCGTTCAGCAGCATGTCCCGGTAGGACCGCTTCAGTGCGGAGCAGGTGATGACCGCCGACCTGCCGTTCCCAATGTGGTCGTCCATCCAGTCCCCGATGCGCTCAAGCCAGGGCCAGCGATCCTCGTCGGTGAGCGGGATCCCGGCGCGCATCTTCTCGATGTTCGCCGCAGGCTGGAAGCTGTCCGCATCCGCGAACGGCACGTTGAGCCGTCCGGCCAGCATCGCGCCGATCGTGGTCTTGCCACTGCCGGACACACCAGCGACAATAAGGATTCTCGGGCGTGTCTGAGCGGGTGCTGAGAAGTTCATGCGCCACACTGTGCCGCATGTCGCGTCGCATCCGCTGGATCCTCGCCGGTGTCGTCATCCTGGCGGTTCTCGCCGTGGGCGGGCCGTTCGTCTACATCCATTTCTTCAACCAGGCTCCGGCGGCGCTGACCCTGCCGGCCGCCTCCGCCTCCGGGACAGGGGCCTCCGCCAGCTCGTCGACGGTCAGCGGGACCTGGACGATCACGTCGGGCTCGGTCGTCGGCTACCGGGTCAACGAAGTCCTGCTTGGCCAGAACACCACGGCAGTCGGCCGGTCCAGCGACGTAACTGGCCACCTCACCGTCACCGGCAGCACCGCCGCCAGTACTGTCACCGCGGCGACGTTCAGCGTGCCGATGGACACGATTCACAGCGACAAGAGCCAGCGGGACGCCCAGTTCGATGGCCGGATCATGAACGTGAGCGAGTACCCGACCGGCACCTTCACCCTCACTGCCCCGATCACCCTCAAGGGCGACAGCGAGGAAAGCTACACCGCGCACGGGAACCTTACGCTCCATGGCGCCACGAAGGCGGTCACCTTCCCCCTGCAGGCCGAGCTCAAGAACGGCCAGATCGAGTTGCTGGGCGATATCCCCGTCCTGTTCTCGGACTACAACATCGCGAACCCCAGCTTCGCCGGCTTCGTCACCACCCAGAACCACGGAATCCTGGAGTTCCTGCTTATCCTCAAGCAGGGCTAGCCGCGAGCAGGGTCAAGAAGAAACCTCGTAGCCGACGACTACCTCGCCCGTGTCCAGGCGCTTGACGGAGATGACGCCGGTCTTGGACGCATCGGTGAACGGGACAACCGTCTGGCCGGTGGTGGAGCTGACAGTTACAGTGTCGGTGATGTGCCATTCGGTGTCGTAGATGGCGACCCGCAGTGTCGCCGGCGGCAGGCCCTGCACGCCGTTGTCGCAGCCGAACGCGATGTTGGTGCCGGTGCCGAGTGGCACGGTGATGACGGTGACGGCATTCGCCCCGGTGTTGAGCTGGCCTGACTGCACTTCATCCTCCGGAGGCTGATTGGTCTGGGGCTGGTAGGAGTTGATCCACGCGGTGAGCTCCGCCGCGGTTCCGTTGAACACATCGTTGTCATGGTTGCTTGAGCCGCCGGACTGCCAGAACGTCCACTTGCTCCACGGCGGGGGCGGACCGGGGGTCGCTGACTGGAAGATGGCCAGCCACAGCGGATACTCCGAGAGCCCGGCGCAGTTCCCGGCGGTAACGAAGTCATAGAACGAGTACACCCCACGCGGGTTGTGCGGCCGCAGCGCCGACAGTTCCTTCATGAAATCCGCCGCGCAGGACGCGACCGCCGACACGGACGAACCCGCCGTCTCGTTGTCCAGCCACAGCATGTCCGTGGTCAGCAAGCCCTGTGCCTCGACCGTGGACACGAAGTACCGCGCCTGTGACGCACCGTCCAGGTACGGGTCCATGAAGTGGTAGGCCCCGCGGGCGAGCCCCTTGGACTTAATCCGCGGCCAGTTCCATGTCAGGTACGGGTCCGGAGAGTTGGTGCCCGACCCGCCGAGGCCCTGGGTGGCCCGGCAGATGCCGAAAGACAGCCCCGAGGTTCCTGCCCAGTCGTAATCCCCGGCATAATTTGAGACATCGACGCCAGAAGCAAGGTCCGTCATATGACCTCCAGGAGGGGCGAAATGGGGCTCTGCGACCCGATAAGGACATGGCCGCTGTTCCGCCAGCTAACCGGCCCCGACCGGAGCGGCCGAGGCGCCGCCGCGCAAAGCAGTCTAAACCCGCGCCCGGCCCGCACGAGTACGGCTGACGAAATCGTCAAGTCCATATGCCCCTACTGCGCAGTTGGCTGCGGTCAAAACGTGTACGTCCAAGATAAGAAAGTTACGCAGATCGAGGGGGACCCGGACTCCCCGGTGAGCCGGGGCAGGCTCTGCCCCAAAGGCTCGGCGAGCATGCAGCTGACCACCGGGACCTCCCGGGTGCTCAAGGCGAAATACCGAGCCCGTTTTGCGGCGGATTTTACGGACATCAGCCTGGATACGGCGATGGACATGATCGCCGACCGGGTGCTGACGGCGCGGCGGCACGGGTGGCAGCCGGAGCACCGTCGCACCCTCGGCTTCGCCAGCCTGGGCGGCGCGACGCTCGATAACGAAGAGAATTACCTGATCAAGAAGCTGTTCACCGCGCTCGGCGCTATCCAGATCGAGAATCAGGCCCGTATTTGACACTCCGCCACCGTCCCCGGTCTGGGGACTAGCTTCGGGCGCGGCGGCGCGACCACGTTCCCGCAGGACCTGGTGAACGCCGACTGCATCCTCATCCAGGGCTCGAACATGGCCGAATGCCATCCGGTCGCGTTCCAGTGGGTCGTGGAGGCCAAGGAGCGCGGCGCCAAGGTCATCCACGTCGACCCGCGGTTCACCAGGACCAGCGCGCTCGCCGACCTGCACGTTCCGCTGCGGGCCGGGTCGGACATCGTGTTCCTCGGTGCCATCGTCAACTACGTGCTGACGAACGAGCTGTACTTCAAGGAGTACGTGGCGGCGTACACGAACGCCGGGACGATCCTGACCGAGGACTTCGTCGACACCGAGGACCTGGACGGCCTGTTCGCCGGCTTCACCGGCGACCAGTACGACAAGGCCGTGTGGGCTTACGACGGTGACATGGTGCGGGCCGCCGCCGGTTCCCGAGGCAAACCCTTCAGCAGAACGCCGGCTGGTTCCCGTCCTGCCCCGGACATGACGCACCCGCGCTCGGTGTTCCAGACACTGAAACGGCACTTCGCGCGGTACACGCCGGAGCTGGTCCAGGAGGTGTGCGGCGTGCCCGCCGCCGCGTTCTCGCGGGTCTGCGAGCTCCTGACGGCGAACTCCGGCCGGGAGCGGACCACCTCGTTCGTGTATAGCGTGGGGTGGACGCAGCACACGGTCGGGGTGCAGTACATCAGGACCGCGTCGATCCTGCAGACGCTGCTCGGCAACATGGGGCGGCCAGGCGGCGGGATCCTGGCGCTGCGCGGGCACGCGTCGATCCAGGGATCGACGGACATCCCGACGCTGTTTGACCTGCTGCCTGGCTACCTGCCGATGCCTTCCGCGGGACGGCACGGGTCGCTCGCCGAGTACGTGGATGATGTGACGATGCCGCGCGGGTTCTGGGCGAACACGCCGTCGTACCTGGTCTCGCTGCTGAAAGCCTGGTGGGGCGAGGCCGCCGTGGCGGGAAATGACTTCTGCTATGACTACCTGCCGCGGCTGACCGGGGATCATTCGACCTACTCGACCGTGCTGGCTCAGCTGGACGGGACGTGCAAGGGATATTTCCTGCTGGGGCAGAACCCGGCGGTGGGCTCGGCGAACGGGCGAATGCAGCGGATGGGCATGGCCGCGCTTGACTGGCTCGTGGTCCGCGACCTGACGATGATCGAGTCGGCGACCTGGTGGCAGAACGGCCCGGAGATCGAGACGGAGGAGATGCGCGCGGCGGAGATCGGGACCGAGGTGTTCTTCCTGCCGGCCGCGGCGCACACCGAGAAGTCCGGGTCGTTCACGAACACGCAGCGGATGCTGCAGTGGCATCACGAGGCGGTACCGCCGGCCGGAGACGCTCGCAGCGACCTGTGGTTCATCTACGAGCTCGGCAAGCGGATCCGCGCCAAGCTGGCCGGGTCGACGGATCCCGCGGATCGGCCGGTGCTGGATCTCACCTGGGACTACCCGGTGTCGGGGCCGTATGACGAGCCTTCGGCGGAAGCGGTGCTCGCGGAGATCAACGGGTTCGACGCTTCCGGGGCGCCCCTGGCCGGCTTCGCCGGCCTGAAGGACGACGGGTCGACCACCAGCGGCTGCTGGATCTACGCGGGGGTCTACGCGGACGGCGTGAACCAGGCGGCCCGGCGCAAGCCGGGGTCGGAGCAGTCCTGGGTGGCGCCGGAGTGGGGCTGGGCGTGGCCTGCCAACCGGCGGATCCTGTATAACCGCGCTGCGGCGGATCCTTCTGGTGAGCCGTGGAGCCTGCGGAAGGCGCTGGTCTGGTGGGACGCCGAGGCCGGCCGGTGGACGGGTCACGACGTGCCCGACTTCCCGGTGTCCGTCGCGCCTTCTTACCGTGCGCCGGATGGCGCGACCGGCGTCGCCGCGATCAACGGGGACGATCCGTTCATCATGCAGGCGGACGGGAAGGCCTGGCTGTTCGCGCCCGCTGGCCTCGCCGACGGGCCGCTGCCCGCCCACTACGAGCCGGCCGAGTCCCCGTTCGAGAACCCGCTGTACAAGCAGCAGGCCAATCCGGTCCGCGAGGTGCTACGGCACCGGGAGAACCCGATGCAGCCGTCCGGTACCGGGGCGGTGTTCCCGTATGTAGCGACCACCTACCGGCTGACCGAGCATCACACGGCCGGCGGCATGTCACGGACGCTGCCGTACCTGGCGGAGCTGCAGCCGGAGTTCTTCTGCGAGGTGTCACCGGAACTGGCGGCGGAACGCGGCCTGGAAAACGCCGGCTGGGCGACGATCATCACGGCCCGCGCGGCGGTAGAGGCCCGTGTCCTGGTGACCTCGCGCGTCGCGCCCTTGCAGGTCGGCGGCCGCACGCTGCATCAGGTGGGGCTGCCGTATCACTGGGGCTGGAACGGGCTCGTCACCGGTGACTCCGCCAACGACCTGGCGGCGCTAGCTTTGGATCCGAACGTGCACATCCAGGAGGTAAAAGCGATGGCGTGTGACATCCGCCCGGGGCGCCGCCCCCGCGGCCCGGCGCTGCGCGCCCTGGTGCGCGCGTACGCTGCGCGCGCCGGAATCGAGCCCTTCCATGACTGAACGGATGGGCTTCTTCACCGATACGTCGATCTGCATCGGCTGCAAGGCCTGCGAGGTCGCCTGCAAGACGTGGAACGAGGTGCCCGACGACGGCTTCGCCCTGTCCGGGATGTCGTACGACAACACGGTGGGACTGGGCGCCTCCACCTGGCGGCACGTCGCCTTCATCGAGCAGCCGTCGGCGGTAGGCGACAGCGTGCGCTGGCTCATGTCCTCGGATGTGTGCAAGCACTGCACGGAATCGGCGTGCCTGGATGTGTGCCCGACCGGGGCGCTGTTCCGCACCGAGTTCGGCACCGTGGTGGTGCAGGACGACGTGTGCAACGGCTGCGGGTACTGCGTGCCGGCCTGCCCGTTCGGGGTGATCGCCCGGCGCGAGGAGGACGGCCAGGCGCACAAGTGCACGCTGTGCTACGACCGGCTCAGCACCGGCATGGAACCCGCCTGCGCGAAGGCCTGCCCGACCGACTCCATCCAGTTCGGCCCGCTGGATGAGCTGCGCGAGCGAGCCCAGCTCCGGGTCTCGGATTTGCAGGAGGCGGGGCAGGACGGGGCGCGACTGTACCTGGACGATCCGGCGGACGGGATCGGGGGCGGCGGTGCCTTCTTCCTGCTGCTGGACGAGCCGGAGGTGTACGGGCTGCCGCCGGACCCCGTGGTCACCACCCGCGACCTGCCCTCGATGTGGCGGCACGTCGGCCTGGCCGCCGCCGGACTGGCCGCGACCGCCGTGGCAATCGGCCTGGGGAGGCGACGGTGACCGAAACCGGGACACAGCCGACCCCGCCGCCTGCGCCCGAGCGGCGGCGGCGCAGGCGCGGCGGCCGTTCCGCCGAGCAGGCGATGGTGCCTGATGTCGAGTTCACGTCTTACTACGGCCGCCCCGTCATCAAGGAACCGGTGTGGAAAGAGCCGGACGTTCCCGCGTACCTGTTCCTCGGCGGCCTGGCCGGCGCGTCCTCGGTGCTGGCCGCGGCCGCACAGCTGTCTGGCCACCGTGAGCTTGCTCGGGTCTCGAAGGTGGCCGCGCTGGGCGCGATCAGCCTGTCAGGCGTCGCCCTGGTGCACGACCTGGGCCGCCCTACCCGGTTCCTCAACATGCTGCGCGTCTTCAAGCCGAGCTCCCCGATGAGCGTCGGCTCCTGGCTGCTCGCGGCGTACGGCCCGGTGGCTGGCGCGGCGGCGCTGTCGGACGTGACCGGCATCCTGCCGTCGGCCGGCGCCGCCGCGACAGCCGGGGCGAGCCTGCTCGGCCCGGCGATCGCCACCTACACCGCCGCGCTGATCTGCGACACCGCCGTGCCGGCCTGGCACGAGGGGTACCGCCAGATGCCGTACGTCTTCGCCGGCTCCGCCGCCAGCGCGGCCGGCGGCCTCGGCCTGCTGCTCACCCGCCCCGCCGACGCGGCCCCCGCCCGCGATCTCGCCTTCCTCGGCGCCGCCGTCGAGCTGGCAGCCAAACGCCAGCTGATCTCCCACCTGGCAGCAACCCCAGGCCAGAGCCTCGCCGAACCCTACGAGGAAGGCAGGACCGGCACCGTCCTGCGAACCGCCGAAGCCCTAACCGCAGCCGGCCTAGCCGGCACCCTCCTAGCCACCGCCCTACGGGGCCGCTCGGTGCGCGCCGTCTCTGTCCTCTCCGGCACCGCCCTAGTAGCCGCCTCCGCCCTAACCCGCTACGGCATCTTCAAAGCCGGCCAAACCTCCGCCCGCGACCCCAAATACGTAATCCGCCCCCAACGCGCCCGAACCCCCCGCCGCCGCCGCCCCACCGGACCTCCTCCATGATCATGGGTAGTTGTGACTAGTATTTGGTCGTTTTCTACCCATGATCATGGAGGACTCCGAGCGGGCACGCTGGGCGGGGGCAGGGGTGGGGGAGGCCGGGCCAGCCGCTGAGGGTCAAGCGGGTTGCTACGTCCTGGGCGGTTGCGCAGCGCAAGGGCTCGGTCAGGTCGAGGAAGCCGAACCGTAGCGTGAGTATGTTTCCGTGCACCAGGTTCCAGTTGTCGCGCCGTTTGTCCCGCCACTGCTCGTCGGCTGGATGAGCTGCGGTGCCGTCTAGTTCGACGCACACCCGGTAGTCCTCGTAGAGGTTGTCCAGGTACCTGTTTCCAGTCCGCTGGCGGACCCGGGCTTGACGCTCGGCTGTCGGCAGTCCGTGCGGCCGTTCGACGTATCGCACGTACCGGTATTCAAGCAGGGACAAGGCGCCGTCGCCGAGAGCGAGTTCTAGGTCCTTGCGCCAGCGCATCTTCTTGCGCTGATCCATCGCGGCGCGGATCCGCATCGCAGTGGTCCGCCGTCTGCCGATGGCACGGCAGATCCAGTCGTAGGCCTCATCGAAGGTCGCCGCGGCCTGGATCAGGTCCAGCACCGTGTCTTCGACCCTGGTGCAGGACGGCGACATGGCCGGATGTCTAGTGAGGTTCAGCGCATGCGACCGGTGGATGACGATGCCGGGGATATTCCGCAGTCGCGCGGGATGGCGGTCGGCCGGAACGGTGATGTGAATTGCGGGGCTGGGCTTATCGGGGTCGGGCTCGCTGATGAGCCCGTGTCGTTCGGCGGCGGTCTGATGGCTGAGTGTCGCCTCTGGGCCGGCCCGGAGCAGCGCGGCCCAGAGCTCCGTCAGGCGGGCGGGCTTACCGGAAAAGTTCGCATAAACGCCCCGCTGGACCCGCTGCCATCTCCCGTCTTGCATCCGGTTGCGTATTGTGAGCCTATCGAGCCCGCCGGGCATCGTCTGGTAGCGGGCGATTACGCCCTGCTGGTCTTCAAAAAGTGTGGCGGCCTGCGCCGGGACAGGTTTCGTCATCCCCCCAGCGTGCTGAACAGCGAGATCTGCCAGCCAGCCTAACCTCAGGCCTGTGGATAACCCACCCCAACAAAACCCGCCCTGTGGAAAACCACCCAAAGATGTCACACCTCTCTGCTAAGGGAGGCGCCCTTCATGATCATGGGTAGTAAACGACCAAATACTGGTCACAACTACCCGTGATCATGAAAGGCGCCGTGCCACATGCAGGACGCCGCCCCAGTGGCGGCGGAGCGTGCCGTCGGGGCGCGCCGCTAGGCGTTCGCGGATAAAGGTGAACAGGCGGTCGCGCTGCCAGTCCGCCATCGCGATGTGCCCGGAGAACGTGGTGAGCAGCTCGATGTACTCCTCCGCCGTGTACACCCGTTCCCAGTCGTACTGGGAGATCGCAACCACCTCGAACCGCCCGCTCGCCTCAATGCCGGCCCGCTGGTCCGGCAAGCTCCCTGGCCGAGGCTGCACGAAATCCTCAGGCAGCCCTTCCCCGATCTCGTCATACACCGCCTGGATCTCGTCGAAGAAAGGATCCCGTCGACCGGAATCACGTGCCCCGCTTCCCAGAACGCCAGGTGCCCGCCGGGACGCAGCGCCTGCCACGCGCGCTCATACCGGACGGCGGGGTCGATCCAGTGCCATGCCGTCGCCGCGTACACCAGCGCAAAAGTCTCATCAGCGGCGTATTCCTCAAACTGCCCGTTCCTCACCTCCACGTCGTACTCCGCCAGGTTCGACCGTGCCGCCGCCGCGAGCTCCGCCCCGAGCTCGATGCAGGTAATGCGGAACCCGCGCTCCGCCAGCGGCAGCGTTGCCTTCCCGGTCGCGCAGCCGACCTCAAGCAGGCGGTCCCCAGGCTGGAGCCCGGTCACCGCGATCAGCTCGTCAAAAAGGGCCGCCGGGTAATCCGGCCGCGCCCGGTGATAGCGGTCGGCGGCCTGGTTGAAGGTCTCCCGTAGATGAGTTCTTGACGTCCGGTCCGTCGTATCTTCCATGGAGACCATGTTTACAGAACCAGGCAGGTTCACCTCCCCGGGCAGGCACGCGAGCGCGTTCGCGGCTCTCCCCGCTGACGTCGCGGCGCTAACCGAAGTCGCGCAGGGCCTGATCGTGCACGAGCACATGGCCGGGGCTTACGGCTTCGAGCTGCCGCCCGAGCGCCGCGCCACCGTGCACCTAAGGCCGGTGGCAGCCCTGCTCGACCAGATTCTCCTCGAAGACAGCCGCCCGCTTACCACGCCACGCGAACCGGCGAACCGGCTGGCAGGCAACTGCCGTCACTACACGGTGCTGACGGTCGCGATGCTGCGCGCGCAGGGCATCCCGGCCCGGGCGCGCTGTGGCTTCGGCGGCTACTTCGGCAGCGGCGCGTTCGAGGACCACTGGGTCTGCGAGTACTGGAACGATTCCGCGCAGCGCTGGATGCTGGCCGACGCTCAGCTCGACGACGTGCTGCGCAAGGCGCTCGGCATCGGATTCAACGTGCTGGACGTGCCGCGCGACGAGTTCGTGGTGGCCGGCGACGCCTGGACCAGGTGCCGAGCCGGCGACGCTGACCCGGCCAGGTTCGGCTTCAGCCCCCTCGACCAGGGCGGCTACTGGTGGATAGCCGGCAACCTCCTGCGCGACGTGGCGGCGCTCAACAACATGGAGATGCTCCCCTGGGACGTGTGGGGCGCCATGCCCGCCCCGCACGATCCGGCCGACACCGAGCTGTTCGACCGCCTGGCGGCGCTGACCACCGAGCCGGACGCCAGCCTCGCGGAGCTGACCGCTCGCTACGATTCCGACGCCCGGCTCACCGTGCCCGGCACTGTCTATAACGCCGTGCTGGATCGCTCAGAGGCTTTGTCATAACGGGCTGTTGAGCCCGGTTCAGCAATCTTGTCACCAGACTTGATGAAAAAGCACAAGCACGCGCCGACCAGCAGCATCCCGATCGGCACGGCTACAGCGAACCGCATCGCGCTGATGTAGCCGTGGCCTGAGGCCAGCCGGTTCTCCAGTACGGCGAGTACCACGGCGCTGCCGAGCGCGGAGCCGGTCTGCCGGACCGTGTTGAGCACGCCGGAGGCTGCCCCGGCGAGCCTCGGTTCCACGTTCCTGGTGGCGATCGTCTGCATCGGCGACATCGTGCAGCCGATGCCCAGCCCGCCAAGCGCGAGACCGGGTGCCAGGTCGTACCAGTGCGAGGCCGGCCCGGCCACGCTCATGGTGAGCGCCATGGCGCCGGCGTAGGTGGCGAAGCCGGCCATCAGCACGTACCTGCCGCCGCGGTTGGCGAACCGTCCAGCGAACGGCGCGACGATCCCGGCCACCAGCGCGGACGGAGCCATGGTCAGGCCTGCCTTGAGCGGGCTGAAGCCGAGCACGGTCTGCAGGTACAAAGTGAGCGGCAGCGCCCAGCCGAGCAGCCCGACGGAGACGATCATGTTGGCGGCGCTCATCAGCGCGTAGTTCCGGTCGCGGAACAGGACGAACGGCAGCAGCGGATCGCGGTCCTGGCGGCGCGCCTGTGTCAGCAGGAACAGCACGAGCAGCACGATGCCGCCGCCGATCGTCGCCTTTATCGCGGTGTCCCAGTTGTCCGACTGTCCCTGCAGCAAGCCGTAGATGATGCCGACCAGCGCGGCGCTGGCCAGTACGACCCCGAGCGGGTCGAAGGCCTGCCGTCGTCCGGTCTTCACCTCGGGGACGATCGTGATGGCGAGCAGCACGGTGATGACGCCGACCGGGATGTTGACGAAGAAGATCCACCGCCAGTCCAGCCACGTGACGAGCATGCCGCCAGTGGTCGGTCCGGCCACCCCGGCCAGGCCGCCGACAGCGCCCCAGACGCCGAGCGCGGTGCCGCGCCGGTGTGCGGGGAAGGTGGCGATGATGACCGCCATCGTCTGGGGCAGCAGCAGGGCCGCGCCCAGGCCCTGCACGGCGCGGGCCGTGATGAGCTCGGCGGCGGTCTGCGAGCAGCCCGCCGCGGCCGAGGAGAGCGTGAAGATGATGACGCCGGCCGTGAACAGGTTCCGTTTGCCTCGCAGGTCTCCGAGGCGGCCCGCGGTGATCAGCAGCACCGCCAGCACGATGATGTAGGCGTTGATCACCCAGCCGGTCTGGGCGAGGGAGGCGTGCAGCCCGCGGCGCATGTCCGGGATCGCGACGTTGACTATCGTCACATCAAGCAGGGTCATGAAAAAGCCCAGGCTGAGCGTGATCAGCACCGCCCACTCGTTACCGTGCCATCTACGCATGACCCTCTCCTTCCTCAGCCGCCAGCCCTTCCTCAGTCGCCAGTCGTTCCTCGGTCGCTAGTAGCCGCGTCGGATCCCAGCTCATCCGGCCTTCGCTGATGTCCACGACGATCGCCCGGAGCCAGTCAAGCTCGGACCGCTGCATCGCGATCAGGTACTCCGCCTCGATCAGGTGAATCCGGGGCAGCCGGTACTGCTGGTTGGCGAGTGACTTCTGCGAAGCTTCTACCGCGGCGATCATGCCGGTAAGGTTTCCCGCCGCCTCGATGCAGCGCCGCTCCAGCAGAAGGGCCACCTCCTCCGGCTCGAGCTGCGAGGCGAACGCCAGGCACATGGCCAGCTGCGGGTAGTCGGGCCGAGCCCGCATCAGGCCATCCCGGATCGCGTCGAGCAGCTGATCCCGCCCGAGGTCGGTGATCTCGTAGACAGTGCGTTCTGGCCTGCGGCCGTCCCGGCTGGTCTCCACCGGCTGGATCAGGCCGGATGCGGCCAGCCGATCCACCGTGCTGTAGAGCGTGCCATGCGTGACCTTCATGACCCGGTCAATCTCCTGCACCCTGATCCGGTGCCGCATCTCGTACGGATGCATCGGCTGCCGCCGCAACAGCGACAAGATCGCGATCCCCGGCGGCGTAAGCGGCGCCGGCGCCCGTGAAGCCATCACTCAACCCCCAAGTCAGTCAGCTTCGATTAGTCGATTTCGACTATACGACTCCGACTAGTCGACGGTCAACGCCCGCCCAGCCCCAGCCCCAGCCCCCGAGCCGCCCAGCCCTCACCCTGCCCGCCCAGCCCTCACCCTGCACAACCCGGCCCGCAACCCCGTTCCGGCCTCCCCGGCCCGCAACCAACCTGCCCCTAGCCACAACCCGGCCCCGGCCCGCAACCCGGCCCGCAACCCGGCCCCGCCCCCGGCCCGCAACCCGGCCTGGGCCCCCTGGGCCCGCCAACCCTGGCCTAGTCTCCAAGCGGCCCTGGCGGCGAAAGGCTTCTATCGACCGCAGCTCGTCTCTCATCCTCAATCGGCCCACGCGCATCAGTCAGGCAACAGCTGTTGCCTGACGGTGCGACCATCGAAATCGGGACAAATCGGTACCGAAAATGGTTGTAACGTGAGGCGACAGCTGTTGCCTCAGTTGGGCGGAGGGGAGTCGAGTCAGGCGATGAGGTTGTCGGGGACGGCCAGGTCTTCGGTGGCGTATAGGCGGGAGATGGTGGCGGGGTCATCGCTGGCGCAGGTGGCGGCGATCTCGTCGATGAGCAGGTCGTAGTCGGGGCCGGTCTTTCCCGCGTAGGAGGCCTCCATGCGGCCCCATTCGTCCCAGGGCAGCATCTCGAGGTTGCAGAGCGCGGCTAGGTCGCGGATGGCGTTGCCGCGGATCTCGGCCGGACCCCACGCGTGCGTGGTTCCCGGCACACCAAACGACTGCCCGTCGACCGTGCCGGTGCGGTACCAGGCCCATGCCTCGCCGCCGGTAAGGAACTCTCCGGGAGCTAGGTCATCGGGGTGGCTGACCAGCGACGACCCGAGGATCTCGGCGTCGATCCGGGTCCAGCGCCGCTGTCCTGGCGCCTGGTACTCGGTCACCCAGTGGTCAAGGTTCTTGCCGGGCTGGAAGTAGGTGCCGAAGCCGCACCTGGCCCGGGCCGGGATGCCGCGCAGTCGCAGCAGCGCGCAGCTCAGCAGCGCGAAATCACGGCAGGTGCCGACCACCCGGCCCGCAGGCGGGCGCGGCTTGCTCAGCGGGGCAGGATCGAGCCCTGCCAGCACTTCGATCTGCCGGCTGACCGGCCGGATGTTCTTCTCCGCGAGACGGCTTTCCGGCACTCCGGCCGCGATCGCGTCGTGTGGCTGGATGACCAGGCGCTGCACCGCAGCGCAGATACGAACGGGATCATCCGGGAGGTCTTCAGTGAACCTGATCTGCTCCTCAGCGAGGGCGGTCATGGGCCCAGGCTGGCGGTAGCCGCCAGGTTCGGAGAAACGGGTCACCCCGCGGAGGGTACGCAGCCGCCGCCAGTTCCACAACCGGCTGCCGGGTGCGCGGCCAGCAGGGGGCGCCCAGCCGGGTGGCCCTAGACTGCTAGGCATGGGTTACCTGTACTTCAAGCCCCCGCGCACCGCCTGAGGCGGTGCGCTGTGCCGGGCGGCTATGAGCCGTCCGGCTGCTGAGGTGAACCCTGATACGGGTTGCTGCCCGCGCGTACCGCCGTCGGCTGGTCATTTCTTCCGACTCGACGGGACGCCCCTGTGGACGCGCACAACCCTGCCCGCCAGCCAGCGCTGGTATCGGCTGTCACCTATCTTCGCTGCCCGGTCTGCGGCAGCTCGATGAGCCTGGGCGGCAGTCAGCTGGCATGCCGCCGCAATCACAGCTTCGACGTCGCCCGGCACGGCTACGTCAACCTCCGCGCTGGCCGGGCCGGGCCGCACACCGGTGACAGCGCCGCCATGGTGGCAGCCCGAGACCGCTTCCTCGGCCGCGGGCACTACCGGCCGCTCGCCGCAGCAATTCGGTCACTGGCGGCGCAATGCGACAGTGCCGGGCCCGGCCTGGTACTCGACCTGGCGGGTGGCACCGGCCACTACCTTGCTGAGATCCTGGACGCACTCCCGCGCCGGCATGGACTGTGCATTGACCTGTCCGTCTCCGCGCTGCGGCGTGCCGCCCGATCCCACCCGCGGGCAGCGGCTCTCGCTGCCGACGTCTGGCAGCGACTTCCGCTCGCGGCACATTCGACAGCTCTTGTCCTGAGCGTCTTCGGGCCGCGTAATGCCGCCGAGATCGACCGCATCCTGACCGCGGACGGCGCGCTGATCATCGCGGTACCTGGTACCGCTCATCTGGGGGAACTCTTGCGGCCGCTCGGCATGATCGGCATCGACCCGGGCAAGCCGCGGCGGATCGCGGACGCGTTCGGCAGCTACGCCATGTCCGGTGTCACCACAGTGAACTACCCGCTGAGCCTGGATCACGCCGACCTGACGGCGCTCGTGGCGATGGGTCCCAGCGCCCGCCACATCACGCCGCAGATCCTGGCCACGCGCATCCGTGCACTGCCTGACCCGGTCACGGTAACCGTAGACGTGCAGGTACGGGCCTGCCGGCGTCGGCAGCTATGAGTCACAACTGGCTGTCCGATTTCCGCCAGCATCTGCCGGTGGCAGCGGGCATGCTCGAGGTCATGACCTTCGAATATGTGGCGATACCGGCGGCGGAACTGGATGCGATCAGGGTGGCCGGACGGGACGAAGCGGGCAGCGAACTGACAGCCCAGACTGACGAAGAGGGCGGCAGTCCGCTGCGCTGCTGCCTGCGCACGGCGATGCCTGGAGAGAGCATCCTGCTGATCGCCTACACGCCACCGGGAACCGCCGGTGCGTACGCGGAGCGGGGTCCGGTGTTCATTCACGCCGAACGCTGCGACGGCTATCTGACACCGGACACGTATCCGCCGGATCTGAGCAACAGGCAGCAGGTAGTCCGGGCCTACGACAACCAGGGCCGGATCGCGACCGGTGTGCTGGTGGCGGATGGCACGCACGCGGAGAAGGCGATAGCTGAACTGCTGGATCGCCCCGATGTCGATCTCGTCCACCTGCGTAACGTCGGTTACGGTTGCTATAACTTCGCCGTGCAGAAGGGGTGACTAGCTGAGGACCTGGCGGGCCGAGGTTATCCGGAGCTATCCGCATCCCGGGCGCGGGTTCACCCAGGGGCTGATCGTCGGTAAAGGCAGCGCACGTGAGCCCGCGATCTGGGAGTCGACTGGGCTGTATGGTCAGTCGCAACTCACCCGGTACCGGCTGGGCAACGTGGTGCCGCAGCGCCGTGCGACGCTGCCGGACTCGCTCTTCGGCGAGGGCATCTGCCGGGTCGGGGCCGGGGCACATATCTGGCAGCTGACCTGGCAGGAAGGCGTGGCGCTGCGTTGGGATGCACGCACCCTCGAGCCGCTGGAGGAAGTGCCTTACGACCGGGAAGGCTGGGGTATCTGCGCCGCCGGCGCCCATCTCGTCACCAGCGATGGCAGTAGCGAGCTGGTCCACCGGGATCCGGGCACGTTGGCTGAGCGGGACGTGCTCCTCGTCCGCTACGAGGGCGCGCCGGTGCCCGGCCTGAACGACCTGACCTGGGATGGCGACACGATCTGGGCCAACGTCATGGGCATGGCCACGCTGCTCGGCATCGATCCGGACACTGGCGTGGTCACCGACATCGTGGACGCGCGCCGTGCCAGGGAGCGGCACCCCGGTGCGCCGGAGGCGGTCATGAACGGGCTGGCCGCACTGTCGGCACCGGGGGAGTTCTTGCTGACCGGCAAGACCTGGCGCGCCATCCGTCACGTCCGCCTGGTGCCGGCCCGGGTCCGGCCGAGTCGCCTCAGCGCAGTCCGCAGCGGCTTGCTGGCGTAGCCGCCGTCGGCGAGGCCAGCCCGTTGCTCGAAGACGTTCCGTGAGCCGAAGTCCCCGGTGGCCAGCCACGACCAGCCCGCCGCGAGGAAGTACATCGGCAGCATCAGGACGCCACCGCACCAGGCGAACTGGGTAGCGTGCCGGGCCTCGTGTCGCAGCAGCGGCGATCTGTCCTGGAAGCTATCCAGCCTGGTCACGATCACGTTCCCGATGCAGAACGCCGGTGCGGGCGGCACCGGCAGGCGGTAGCCGCTGGCAATCACCAGGCCGTCTGCGCCAGCACGAAGGTCGGCCCGGCCGAGCTTCGCGACGCAGAGCCCGGCTAGGGTCGAGCCGTTCACCGCGTTGACCACGCGGCGCAGCCGGTACCGGGCGCTGAGATCAGGCTGGCTCATCACTATGGCGCAGCAATGCGGTCCGGTTCAGTCATGACAGGATCGCATACAGCATGAGGGCATCGCCGTCGCGGTCAGCGTGCAGGTGCCGCAGCGCCGGCACGGTGAGGCAATCGCGGCCGGCCGGTCCGGTCGCGGCGGGAGGCAGCGCCACGACCCGCATGCCGGCGGCATGGCCGGCCGCCACGCCGGCTGGCGCGTCCTCGATCACCACCGATCGCTCGGCGGTTACGCCGAGCTGGCTTGCCGCGGTCAGGTAGCCGACTGGATCCGGTTTGCCGGCCAGAAGGGAGTCGCTGCCGATCAGGACGGCGGGGACGGGCAGTCCCGCGGCTCCCAGCCGGGCGAGCGCCAGTTCGCGGGTGCATGCGGTCACCACAGCCCACCGGTCGGCAGGCAGCGCATCGAGCAGCCTGACCGCACCCGGCATGGCGATGACGCGAGCGGTGTCGGCGAGTTCCCTGGCGAGCAGCGCGACCGCTTCCCTGGAGTGCACCGAATCGGGCAGGTCAGGCCGGACCTGGCGCATCACCTCGCCCGCGGGGCGACCGGGCATGATGGCGAGTACCGTCGCGAGGTCTGCCTCGTACCGCGCCGCCCAGTCGCTCCAGTTCGCCACGATCGACGCATGCGAATCCACCAGGGTGCCATCCAGGTCGAACAGCAGCGCGTGCGCTCTCACGCGCCAGCGCGTCGGCGCACTACTCACAGGCGTACTGCTCACAGGCTCCGCCGCAGGCCGGCGTGCCGTGCCTTGACCGCGAGCAGGACGCACACCAGCGCGACGGTGGCGGCGTTGGCCATGATGATGGAGATGTCCGTGGTCAGCAGTCCGTAGCAGAGCCAGCCGGACACGCCGAGTCCCAGCAGGATCAGCCAGCTCCAGGACAGGTCGCTGCTGCTGCCGGTGCGGATGGCCCGCAGCACCTGCGGCAGGAAGCTGATGGTGGTCAGCGCACCGGAACAGAGTCCGAGCGCGGTGATCATGGAGGCTCCTCTGCGATCACAGGTTTGTACAGTTACTGTACAAACATATACTAGTTGTCGTGGTGGCATCTGGGCAAGAGGTCGAGCCGGGACATGACGCGCTGTCCCAGCTGGTCACAATGCTGCACCTGCTCGGCGGGACCGCCAGCCGCGCGGAGCTGACCGAGCGCCTCGGGTGCGGGCGGAGCGTCATGGGATACCTGCTCGGCGACCTGGCCAGCCGCGGCGTGGTGGCCATCGAGCCAACCGCCGCCCAGGGGCGCGCGGGCCGTCCCTCCCATCAGGTCAGCACCGCGGCGACCGCTCCGGTTGTCATCGCGGTTCACCTGGAGATCGGTTCCGCGACCGTCGCCGTGATCTCGCTCGGCGGCCGGATCACCGAGCGCACCGAGCTCAGGTTCCGGTCGCCGGCGGACCTGGCGGATTTGCTCGCGCGGCTGGCCGAGACGATGACCGCACTGGCTGGCCGCCAGCACCGGGTCCTCGGTGCCGGGATGGCGGTCCCGTCCCCGGTACGCCGCGATGACGGGCTGGCGTTCGCCATGCTGCACATGGGCTGGCCCAGCGTTCCGCTCCGTGACCTGCTGGCCGGGCAACTGGGGGGCATCCCGCTGGTGCTCGGCAACGATGCCAACCTGGCCGCGCTCGCCGAGCACCGGCACGGTGCCGGGCGCGGGGCGCGGCAGCTGCTGTATCTCACCACCGGGCAGGTCGGCCTGGGCGGCGCGCTGATCAGCAACGGCAGGCTCTTCGACGGGGCGCACGGCTACGCCATGGAGCCCGGCCACATCACCGTCGACCCGGCCGGCACGCCATGCGCCTGCGGCTCCACCGGCTGCCTGGAAGTGGAATGCGACGACCGCGGCCTGCTCCGCGCCGCCGGCCCCACCCACTCCTACGCCGCCGCCGCCGCACTGCTCCGCGCCGCCGCCAGCGCCCCCAGCGTCGCCCACGGGGCGGATCGGGTTGCTGAGGCCGATGCTGCTGCCGCCCTGCGGGCCGTGCAGCAGGTAACCGCGCGGCTGGGCAGCGGCCTGGCCAGCCTGATCAACCTGACCGATCCGGACCGGATCGTGCTGGCCGGCAGCCTCGCCAGCTATGCCCGGCTTGCCCCGGAAACGCTCGCCGCCAGCCTGGCCGCCCGCTCATTCCTCAGCAACACCGCCCTGAGCCAGACCGATCCGGTCCCCATCGTGCCCGGCGAACTCCCCGAAGCCCCCCTGCTGGGCGCCGCCGACCTAGCCTTCCAGCCCTTCCTGGACGACCCGCGCACCGCCCTAGACGCCCAAACCTAGCCAAAGGCCCCATTTTCGACGGAACATCCACGCTCGCCGGAAGAAAAAGAGTCAAAAACGACTACCAATCTTCCGCCGGACATGGAACTTCCGTCCAAATCCGCGCTCGGCGCGAGGAGCTGCGCCCCGGGGGACGCGTGGTGGGAAAGAGTCGTGTGGTGCGTAAGGTGCACGGTGCGGCGCGGCGGGCTGCGGCGCTGGGGAGGTGCGGTGCGGAAGGGGCGTGCGGCGCTAGGGCTACGGTGGCTTCGGCGCCAGTTTGAAGCGGTATGCGCACGGCGGAGTGCGGGGTCAGGCGGAGTGCGGGGTCGGGCGCGACGTGGAAGGGGTGTCCGGGGTCAGGCGGGGCGGGCTGGTGGTGCGCGGCGGGTTTCTAGCCAGCTTGCCCAGGCGGCCAGGCCCTCCTGGGGATTGCTGCGACCTATGCCTATGCGGAAGCGGTCGGCCGGAGTCGGGGTTAGGGAGGACTCGTAGATGCTGGCCGGCAGGAGCAGGACGCCGGCTTGCTCAACGAGGCTGGTGCACATGGCTTCCACGCCGTCGGCGCCTAGGTAGCGCGGGAAGGCCACGCAGCCGCCCTGCGGCGGCTGCCACTCGAACAGGTCCGGGTACCGGGCGAAGAAGGAACCGAACACCGGCAGGTTGCCTGCCACGATCCGCCGGTTGCGGTCCAGGATCTGCTTGGCTGCGCGCAGCGCGATCAGCGCTAGGACCTCACTGGGCCCGGCGTTGCAGATCGACGTGTAGTGCTTGGCGCGTTCCAGCCGGCTGAGCACCTCGCGGTCACGGCAGGCGATCCAGCCGATCCGCAGTCCGGGCAGGCCATACGCCTTCGACATGACGTTGAGCGATAGCGCGGTCGGCGACAGGTCCGCTGCCTGCGGCAACGGCAACCGAGAACCCACTTCCAGCCCGCGGTACACCTCGTCGCTGAACAGCCAGATGCCGCGCTCCTCGCACAGCGCCGCCAGCGCGCGCCACGTGTCAGCGGCAGGAACGCATCCCGTCGGGTTGTTCGGGAAGTTCACAGAAACGACGCGGGTGTTCGGGCGCAGCGCCGCCACAACCGCATCAAGGTCAAGCGCCCAGCCATCTGATGGCCGCAACGCGACACCAGTAACAGAGCACACCGACAGCGGCGTCGTCTCCGCGGTCTGGTAGTTCGGCGTGAGAACCACCGCGTGATCGTCGCGGCCGAGCAGCGTCCGCATGGCCAGGTAGATCGCCTCGGATGCGCCCGCGAAGCACAGCACGTCCGAGGCCGCGACGGAAGAATACATACCCGCGATCGCAGAACGCAGCTCCGGCAGGCCGTATGTCTGCGTGTATCCGAGCGACATCGACTCCCAGCGGGACCGCCCGTCATCGTCGGCCAGGTCAAGCAGCTCGCGTAGCGAGAGGGTCTGCGCATCGGACGCAGTCAGGTGATAACGGGCGGTGAACTCCCACCGCGAGAAATACGTCTCCAGCCTGAAGTCGGGAAGCATGTCACCCAGCGTAGACTCCACCTCTCGTGAGCACCGTCACGCTAACTGGCTGGGGCCGGATCGCACCATCGGCGGCCGAGCTGGCTTCCCCCGTAGACGAGAAGTCGGCCGCGTCACTGCTGCGCGGTGCCGGGCCGAAGATCGCCCGCGGCCTGGGCCGCAGCTACAACAACGCCGCGCAGTGCGCGGACGGCATGGTGATCTCCACCGCCCGCCTCAACGCGATCCTCGACCTGAACCCGGAGACCGGCCAGGCCACCTGCGAGGCGGGCGTCAGCCTGGAGCAGCTCATGGTCGCCGGGCTGCCGCACGGCTGGTTCGTGCCGGTGTCCCCCGGCACCCGGCAGGTGAGCATCGGCGGCGCGATCGCGGCCGACGTGCACGGCAAGAACCATCACGTGGCCGGCAGCTTCGCCCGGCACGTCGCCGCGCTGGACATCGTGCTGCCGGACGGCGAGCTGCGAACCCTCACCCCGAAGGACGACCTGTTCTGGGCCACGGCCGGCGGGATGGGGCTGACCGGCTGCGTCGTCCGGGCAACCGTGCAGCTCAAAAAGGTAAGCACGTCACGCCTGCGGGTCGACACCATCCGCACCGCCGACATCGACGAGACGATGGCAGTGCTCACCGAGCACGATCACCGGTTCGGCTACACGGTGGCGTGGTGCGACAGCCTGGCGCAGGGGGGCTCAACCGGCCGTTCTGCTGTTACTAGCGGGGATTTCGCGGAGCTTGACGACCTGCCGCAGCCCGAGCGGGACAGCCGGTACGACTTCCGGCCGAACGCGAGGATCGGGCTGCCGCCCGGGTTCCCGCCCGGGCTGATCAACAGGTACACGGTGGGGCTCGCGAACCAGGCGTGGTACCTGAAGGCGCCGCGGTCAAGAACGGGGGAGCTGCAGACGATCGGGCAGTTCTTCCATCCGCTGGACGGGATCAGGAACTGGAACCGGGTGTACGGGCCCGGCGGGTTCCGGCAGTACCAGTATGTGCTGCCGTTCGGTGCCGAGGCGGCGGTGCGGCGGTCGGTCGAGATGGTCAGCGCCGCGCGGGCGCCGTCGTTCGTGACGGTGCTGAAGCGGTTCGGGCCCGGCGATGCCGGGCTGCTGTCGTTCCCGATGGCGGGGTGGACGCTGGCGCTTGACTTCCCGGCGCGGACGCCGGGGCTGGCCGGGCTGCTCGATGGCCTCGACGCTCTGGTCGTGGCGGAGGGCGGGCGGGTGTACCTGGCGAAGGACTCGCGGGTCCGGCCGGAAATTCTCGCGGAGATGTACCCGCGGCTCGAGGAGTTCCGGCAGCTCCGGGCCGAACTCGACCCGCGTGGCGTGGTCGTCTCCGACCTGTCACGACGCCTGTGCATCTGAACGTTCATGTAACAGGCCTGCGCCCCCGGCCCCTAATCTGATAAAAAGTCCCGTATTAGGGCGAAACGTGGGGGGAACCGCGTTTGGCGAAATCTGCATGACCCCTGAGGGGAATCTGGCGTGCTCGTTGACGACACTACGCCTGACCTGCGTCGTTATCAGAAGTTCGAGGCACCGGCTGATCCCCCGCAGGCCGCACCGGCCCGGCGTAAGCAGTGGGGGCGAGACCGGCGCAAGGAGGCGCTTCCCGTTGTCCCCAAGCCGGTCAGTGACCGGCGGGTGGCCATGGGCCGGCTCGCCATCATCGTCACCGTGCTGGCCTGGACCGGCTACCTGGTCACCTGGTCGTTTGACGACTTCTTCAAGGCGGGCTTCGAGGGCGCGGTCTCGCGGACCGAGGCGGTTCTCTACCTGCTCATCGTCACGCTGCTGACCGTATCCGCACTCGCGTACCTGCTGGCCAGGCTTGGCTACTTCTACCGGACCCGGACCCATCACCGGCCGGGCCGCGCGATCCTTGACCAGTTCTACGAGGGCACGACGCCCTCGCTGACCACGATTATCCCCTCCTATCAGGAGGACGCCCGGGTCATCAGGAGCACGCTGCTGTCCGCGGCGCTGCAGGAGTACCCGGACAAGCGTGTCGTGCTGCTGATCGACGACCCGTTCACGCCGAAGACCGCCGCGGCCCGCGACCAGCTCATCGCCGCGCGAGCGCTGCCCGGCGAGATCGAGCGGCTGCTCTCAGAACCCGCCTCCAGGTGCGCCCGCGCGCTGCACGCGTTCGAGCTTGCCTGCGAGCGCGGCAAGCCGCTGGGGATGGGCGCCATGGTCGCGCTCGCCAGCCACTACGAGGGCGCGGCGCAGTGGCTCGAGGCCCTGGCCGCCCGCACCGAGATCGTCGACCACACCGATTCCTTCTTCGCCAACGAGGTCGTGCTGCGGCTGGCCGGCTCGCTGCGCGCCATCCAGTCCGCGCTGCTCGACTCCACCAACGAGGGGGTGGTGCTTGAGCAGGCGATGTTCCGCAAGCTCTACCGCCGGCTCGTCTGGACGTTCCGCGCCGACGTCACCAGCTTCGAGCGCAAGCGCTACGTGTCGCTGTCCCATGAGCCGAACAAGGCCATGAACCTGAACAGCTACATGGGCCTGATGGGCGGCACCTACCGCGAGGCGCGCACCGTGAGCGGGACCGCGCTGGTCCGCTGCGAGCCCGCCGACTGCGAAGTGAACATCCCGGACCCCGACTACGTCGTGACGCTCGACGCGGACAGCGTGCTGCTGCCCGAATACTGCCTGCGCCTGGTGCACCTGCTTGAGCAGAACGAGTACCGCGACATGGCCATCGCCCAGACGCCGTACAGCGCGTATCCCGGCTCGGCGACCCGGCTGGAGCGCATCGCCGGTGCCACCACTGACCTTCAGCACATCGTGCACCAGGGCCTGACCTACTACGACGCCACCTTCTGGGTCGGCGCGAACGCGGTGATCCGCAAGAAGGCGCTGAACGAGATCGCCGAGTCCTCGTACCTGGGCGACTGGGAGATCAAGCACTACATCAGGGACCGCACCGTCATCGAGGACACCGAGTCCACGATCGACATGGGTATCCGCGGCTGGCGGCTGTACAACTGCCCGGAGCGGATGAGCTACAGCGCCACGCCGCCCGACTTCGGCTCGCTGTCCATCCAGCGGCTCCGCTGGGCCAACGGCGGGCTGCTGATCCTGCCCAAGCTCCGCCGCCAGACCCGCGCCAGGCGACGGAGCGGTCAGCGCACCCGGTTCGGTGAGCTGTTCCTGCGCTGGAACTACATGGCCTCCATCTGCTGGAGCTCGGTCAGCCTGCTGGTGCTGCTCGCGTTCCCGTTCAGCGCCACGCTGATCAGCCCGCTGCTCGGCCTGGTCGCGCTGCCCTACTTCGCGGCGATGGCCAGCGACCTGCGTTACTGCGGCTACAAGCGCCTCGACGTGTTGCGCATCTACGGGTTCAACCTGGTGCTGCTGCCGGTGAACCTGGCCGGCACCCTCTCGTCCGTGGTGCAGGGGATCACGGCGTCCAAGGCCGCGTTCGCCCGCACCCCGAAGGTCCGCGACCGCACGGTGGTGCCGCCGTTCTTCGTGGTGGCGCCCTACCTGCTGGCCGTGCTGGCCGGGGTGACGTTCTTCCTCGCGTACCGGCATGACCGCGTGGAGAACATGGCGTACGCCGCGCTCAACCTCGTCTTGCTGTGCTACGCCATCAAGTCGTTCATCGGGCTGCGTAACTCCCTCGTGGACACGTGGATTCACGGGACGTCGCTGCTGTACAAGTCCGGGCGGCGCCGGCGACATGCGGTGCGGCGGTCGCGGTCTGAGCAGCAGGCACCGCCAGCGCCGGACTGGCGGACCGTGCTCGAGGTCGGCTTCATCGAGCCCGCGGCAGCGCCCCAGCCGGGACGGTTCGGGCCGGGGGCGCCGCGGCCGCGTGCGAACGGGCACCGCGCAGCGGCACGACCTCCCGCCCCGCCGGTTCTGCCGGTCGTGGTGGCGAGCGCGGAACCAAAGCGCCGGCTGTCGCTGCTGCGGGTGCTGGTGGCCCTCGTGGTGGTGGGCGGCCTTGGCTACGGCGGATACGCCGGGGCGCAGACCCGGCTGGCCGGCACCGTGGTCACCAGGCAGACCTGGTTCGCGCCTTACGTCGATGCCACGCTGACCCCGACCTACCAGTTCCAGAACCCTTCCTCCGATCCGGCGCGGCAGACGGTTCTCGGATTCGTCGTCGCGCAGCCGGGCGAAGGCTGCACGCCGAGCTGGGGTGCCGCCTACACGCTGTCCCAGGCCAGCGCCTCGCTCGCTATGGCCTCACGCATCGCCCAGGTTGAGCAGGACGGGGCCGAGCCCATCGTGTCGTTCGGCGGCGAGGCGAACACGAGCCTGGACGTGGCATGCTCCACCGTGTCCCAGCTGACCAGTGCCTATCAGGCGGTGATCAACTGGTACGGGCTGAAGGCGATCGACCTCGATATCGAGGGGGCGGCGCTGGATAACTTCGGCGCCGAGCAGCGCCGCGCGCAGGCCATCGCGAACCTTGAGCAGGCGGCTCGGGCCGCGCACCAGCAGCTCCAGGTCTGGCTGACCCTCCCGGTCGAGCCGGACGGCCTGCAGGACAACGCGATCTCCGTCGTCGAGTCGATGCTGGCGGACCGGGTGTCCATCACCGGGATCAACGTGATGACCATGGACTTCAGCACATCTCCGGCGGCGGGTAGCTCCATGCTGCCCGAAGTGGAGAGCGCGCTGAATAGCGTGCACGCCCAGCTGGCCAGCCTGTATCCGCGCTATGGCGTGAAGCTGCGAGCGGAGCAGATCTGGCAGCGCATGGGTGCCACGGTGATGATCGGGCAGAACGACGTCCAGGGCCAGGTCTTCACCACCGGCGACGCGCAAGGCCTGGAGAGCTTCGCGAACAGCAACCACCTCGGCCGGATTTCGATGTGGTCGCTCAACCGGGACAGCCAGTGCGGCACGCCGTTCGCCGTGGCTGGGGTGCTGTCCAACACCTGCAGCGGCACCGCCGAGTCCGGCATGCAGTTTGCCTCGATCTTCGGGCAGCTGCAGGGCACCGACACGGCTACCGTCTCGGACGGCGACGTGCAGCCGGTCGCGGCCAACACCAATCCCGCCGACGCGCCGTACCCGCAGTGGTCAGGCACCGAGAGCTATCCGCTCGGCTACCGGGTGGTGGCGGACGGCGAGATCTACCAGGCCAAGTACTACAACACCGGCGACGATCCGCAGGCACAGGTCCAGTACGACTATCAGACGCCGTGGGAGCTGCTCGGTCCGGTGCTGCCTGGCGATCACGCACCGCACATCCCGCTGCCGGCGGCCGGCACGTACCCGACGTGGGCCATCGGAACGCTCTACCAGGTCGGCACCAAGGTGCTCTTCGACGGGCTGCCGTACCAGGCCAAGTGGAGCAACCAGGGGAACTCGCCGGAACCCAACGCGGGTAACCAGTCCGGGTCGCCCTGGCAGCCGCTGTACAAGATCCCAGGTGAGCCGGCCTCGTCACAGTAACAACTACACACTGTAGTGCTAGTATCACCCGGTGAAACGTGTGGTTGCTGTGTCCCTGGTCCTGGTTGCCGCGGCAGTGCTTGCCGCTAAGGCGGCACCTGCGCAGGCCGATGCTGGCTTCAATCCGGTCGACGGTGGGCGGCAACCTCACCATCGGCGGCGGCTACAACGTGGCCATCCACTCCGCCGGGTCATACACGGTCGGCTCGGACCCGGTGCCTTCCTCCCTCGTGATCGGGGGGAACGTCAACTGGGCCGGCAGTGCGGCAAACGGCCTGATCAAGGTCCTGTCCGGCTACGTCAAGATCGGGGACCTGTCCGGCTCCGCCGTCCACACGACAGACAATAACAACGCGTCGATCAACACCACCGTCACGCAGTCGTCGGCCGCCTACAACGCGACGCCGGGGATCACGCTGACGGTGAGGGAGCCAGCTTCCGCGGTCGGCCCCGGCGGCATCGACTTCGCCGGCGCCTTCACCACCTTCCGCGCTCGCGCGCAGCAGCTGGCGGCGTGCGACAACAACGTCACCCTGCTCGATGGCAACGGCAACCCGCTCAGCAGCGGTGCTATTCCGTCGAACGGCCAGGTCAAGATCGCCCTGGCCGCCGGGCAGACGAACGTGCTGACCATCTCGGCCAGCGACCTGTCCCAGATCAAGGTGCTGACCTTCCTCAGTCAGCCGGCTCAGGACACGCCGCTGGTCATCAACGTGACCGGAACCGGGTCCTTCGACTGGACATCACCGAACATGGCGGGGGTGAGCGGGAATCAGGCGCCGTACATCCTGTGGAACCTGCCCGGCTTCACGACCCTCGTCCGCACCGGCGGTGACAGCCTGGAGGGGACCCTCTACGCGCCGGACGCCGACTTCACCGACAACGGCGCCACCAACATCGAAGGCGACATCATCGTCAAGACGCTGCGGCAGGACGTCGGCCTGAGCAACCCGACGACGTCGGAGTATCACTACTTCCCGTTCAACGCCGACCTCTCGTGCGGCTCCCCGGGTCCGACCCCCACCCCGACCCCGACGATTTCGCCGATGGGGAGCCCTACCCCAACGCCTACACCCACGGTGACCGCGAGCATGACCCCGACCTCGGGTCCCTCGCCAACGCCAGGCCCGCAGCCATCACCGTCCAGCACCTCCACCACACCCGGCCAGCTGCCGGTGACCGGTTCCGACCTGCTGGTCCTGCTGGCCGGAGCCGTAGCCGCCATCGGCCTCGGACTCAGTACCCTCCTGCTCCGTACCCGCCGGAGACTGTGACGCGTGTGGTATTCCAGGTGGTATGACCACCCGCGACCCGCTTGACCTCGCCGCCGACGCCCCGCTGCTAGCCGCCTGGCTGGACTGGACCCGCCGGGTCGAGGCCGGCGAGCTGATGCCGATGACGACGCCTGGCCACAAGATGCGCCAGGACCTCACCGGCGCGGTCATCGCCGGCGACGCCCCGCTGTACGGCGCCCTCGACACCATCAAGAACGCAGACCACCTCCGTGCCGACGCTGAAGCCCGGGCGGCACGGCTGTGGGGCGCCGACTGGTGCCGGTTCTCCGTGGCCGGCTCGACGCACGGCAACCAGGCGCTCTGCCTGGCCCTCGGCCGGCCAGGCCAGGAAGTGATCATCACCAGGACGCTGCACAGGTCGCTGCTGCTCGGCCTGGTCCTGGCCGGCCTGCGACCGGTGTGGGTCCGCCCGGACATCGACCAGGGCTCGGGCCTGCCCACCGCGGTCCCCGTGCACGCGGTCGCGACGGCCGTCGCTGAGCATCCCGACGCGTGCGGCGTGATCCTCGGCGACCCGTCCTACATCGGCACGACCGGCGACGTGGCCGGGCATGCCCGGGTCGCGCATGACGCGGGCGTGCCGCTGATCGTGGACGCGGCGTGGGCGGCGCACTTCGGCTTCCATCCGGATCTGCCGCCGCACGCCATCGCGGCCGGCGCGGACGCGATGATCACCAGCGCGCACAAGGCGCTGCCCGCCTACACCCAGGCGGCGCTGGTGCTTGCCCGCACCGAGCGCCTGGACCGGGCCAGGCTGGAGCGGGCCTTCGACGCGACCCATACGACCAGCCCGGCCGGCTCGATCATGGCGAGCACCGACGCCACCCGGGCACTGCTGGCCACGCACGGCGAGCGGCTCTGTGCCCGGCTGATCGACGCGGTAACGGCGGCTCGGGACCGGCTGCGCGCGGTACCCGGCCTGGACGTACTGGCCGGCCCCGGCGTGGATCCAGGCAAGCTGGTGGTGCTGCTGGCCGGCACCGGTGCGCACGGCGGCCTGGTGGAGGCGGACCTGATCGCGGCGGGCATGGCACCCGAGCTGGCCGACCGTGACGTGCTCGCGCCGATCGTGACGATCGCCGACGGCCCGGAGCAGGTCGCAGCCTTCACCGACGTGCTGATCGAGTCGGTTGAGCGGCACCGCGGCACCCCGCGCCGGCCGGCCGTGCACCTGTCATGGACGGTCGACCCCCAGACGATCCTGGCCCCGCGGGAGGCGTTCTTCGCGCCGAACGAGACGGTGGCCGCCGCGAGCGCGATAGGAAGGGTCAGCGCCGAGCTGGTGGCGCCCTACCCGCCAGGGATCCCGGTGCTGGCGCCCGGCGAGCTGATCACGGCGGAGGCCGTCACCGCGCTGCGCGAGGCCGCTGCCGACGGAAGCAGGATCGCTTACGCGGCCGACCCGACGCTAACAACATTCCAGGTCATCACGATGTGACGTACGTCACGGGAGCGTACCTAGTGAAGCGCCGGTCCTTACACATGACGGTAAGGGAGGTGCCATGGACATCATTCACCGCTTCGTCGAAGCGGATGGTGCGCGATTCCACGTGGCGACGGCAGGAACGGGCGCTCCGGTGGTCCTGCTGCATGGCCAGCCGCAGCGGCTGCGGTCAGTCCGAGGCGACCAGGCGCGGCTACAGGACGAAGGAGCTGGCCCAGGACGTCCTGGCGGTGATGGACGCACTCGGGCTCGGCAAGGCGTACCTGATCGGGCACGAGGGCGGTGGCTGGCTGGGATTCGAGCTCTGCCTGACCGCGCCGGACCGGTTCAGTGCTTTCCTGGCCGTGAACACGAGCCATCCCTGGCCGGCGCCGGCGGAACTGATCCGCGGTGCCTGGCGGTTCTGGTACACGGCGCTGTGGGAGTACCCGCTGGCGGGCCGCGCCGTGCTGCGAAGATGGCCTAGTGTCACCAGGTTCCTGCTGCGGCGCTGGGCCGGCCGCTCCTATCGCTGGGATGAGGCGGCCCTGGCGGAGTTCGTCAAGTCCAGCCGCACCAAGGGGCAATCGAGGGCAATCGAGCAGATGCTGTGGCAGTTCGTGCTCCACGACATACCGGCTCTCGTTACGGGCAGCTACCGGCACAGGCACCTGACCGTGCCGACGCTGCTCCTCAGCGGGGAGAAGGACCCGGTAACCCGGCCGCCTCGACCGGTAGCGGGCCTCCGGGTTGAGATCGTGCCCGGCTGGCACCTGCTGCCGGAGACCGCGCCGAGGCTCGTCGCGGCGGCCACCCGCGAGCACTTCGGCTAGTGGACGACATCGTAAGAGCTGCGCAGCGCGGGGATCCGATGGCGCTCGGTGAGCTGATGGAGCTGCTGCTGCCGTACGTCGGCCGTATCTGCGGTCCGATCGCGCTGCAGGACGGGCCGGATGCCACGCAGGAGGCGATGATCAAGATCCTGCGCGGGATCCGGACCCTGGACCAGCCCGCGGCTCTGTTCGGCTGGGCCCGAGTCATCGCGGTCCGCGAGGCGGTGCGGCTGGCCGCGCGGCGGCCGGTGACGGCGCCGCTACTCGACGAGCAGCAGGCAGGCGAGATCCTCAGCGTTCAGCCCGGCACGGTCCGGTCCCGCCTGTTCCGGGCCAGGACCAGCTTCCGGAAGGCATGGAACCATGACTGACAGCTGGCCACAAGCTGACCTCGACCCGGTACGCCGCCTGCGGGTACTGGCCGCCTCGGTGCGGTTCCCCGTCTACGTCGCGGAAGTCGTGCTGCCCGCGTCACCCGAGCAGGTTTGGGCGGCGGCATCGGACCTGGAACGCGAGCTCCCGCGCTGCCTGCCCACCCTTCGCTCGGCCCGCATCAGGTCCGCCGATGGTGACCGGCTCGAACTACTGGCGACCGGCACGCTCGGGCAGCGGGCCCGCTTCGACGTGGTGCTGCGCCCCGGCTGGTGCCTGATGCGCAGCCGGTTCGTTCTCGGCGCGATGGCCGCGGTACCAGAAGGGGACGGGACCCGCTTCGCCGCACTCGGCGGCTTTCGCCTTGCGGGTGCACGGCTGGCCGGTCCGCTGCTCACCGTGGCTGGCGACCGCGCGATGCGCACCTTCACCGCGCCGTTCAGACGCTGATCTCCCGCAGGCGCCGCGCGGCGTCCTCTGGCGTGATGTCGTTGGTGAAGGCATCCATGCCCGATTCCGTGCCCGCCAGGTACTTCAGCTTCCCCTGGGACCGCCTAATAGTAAACAGCTCTAGGTGCAGCGCGAACTGGTTGCGATCGGACTGGAGTGGTGCCTGATGCCAGGCGGAAATATACGGGGCGGGGGAGTCGAAGAGGCGGTCAAACCTGCGCAGGATGTCGAGGTAGAGCTCGCAGAACTCGTTCCCTTCGTTACCGGTGAGGCAGGTCAGGTCCGGCACGCGACGGTTCGGGTACAGGTGGACCTCGACCGGCCACCGGGCCGCGAGCGGGACGAAGGCGGTCCAGTGCTTCCCTGCCGTCACGATCCTGGTTCCGTCGGCTCGCTCGGCACCGAGGATGTCATCGAAGAGGTTCTGGCCGGTGCGATCGCGGTGCGCACGCGCGGCAGTCAGCATCCGCGATGTGCGTGCCGTGATGAACGGGTACGCGTAGATCTGGCCGTGCGGGTGCGAAAGCGACACTCCGATCTCCCGGCCGCGGTTCTCGAAGCAGTACACCTGACGGATGCCGGCCTGTCCGGACAGCTCGGCGGTCCGGTCGGTCCAGGCGGCCAGCACGAGGGATGCCTGGGCCGGGGTCAGGTCGGCGAAGGAGGTGTCATGGTCAGGGCTGAAGATCACCACCTCGCACCGGCCGCCGGATTCCGGCGTGAGTGCGGAGTACCGGTTCTGGAAGACCACGACCTCGTAGCCGGCGGCCGGGACCTCGGTGGGCCGGCCGGGCCTGGACGGGCAGAGTGGGCATTCGGTGTAGGGCGGCAGGTTCGGCCGGTCGTTGCGGTGCCCGGTGATCAGCACCCAGTCATCAAGCAGCGGGTCATAACGCGCCTGCGACGACATCTGGCCCGGCTGCAGCGGGCGGGTATCGGTCAGGGGGTCCGGGTCGTCCGCGAACTTTCCGTAGTAGAAGAGCTCGCGCCCGTCGGCCAGCTTCGCCTGGGTCTTCACGATGCCCGTGCGGCGTCGTTCACGACAGTGGCTTCGTCCGCGTCGGCGATGATGAGCTCGCCGACGGTTCCGGCCAGCACCTCGCGCGCATCGTCGGTCAGGCCGGAGTCACTGACCAGGATGGTGGCGTCGGTCAGCGCGGCCATTGCGGACAGCCCGACGACACCCCACTTGGTGTGGTCGGCGAGGACGATCAGGCGGCCAGCCGCCGCCACCATCGCCCGGTTCATGTCGGCTTCCAGCAGGTTCGGCGTGGTGAAGCCGGCTATCGCGTCCATGCCGTGCACGCCAAGCAGCAGGCAGTCGACGTACAGCCCGCGCAGGGCCCCGATGGCGATGGGCCCGACGAGCGCGTCGGAGGGGGTTCGCAGTCCGCCGGTCAGCAGGATGGTCTGTGAGGTCTCCCCGTGGGTGAACAGGTAGTCGGCGAGCCTGGGTGAGTTGGTCACGACGGTCAGGTCGGGAATGCGCGCCAGCGGCTCGGTGAGGGCGAAGGTCGTGGTACCCGCGCTGACCGCGATGGTCGCGCCCGGGCGTACCAGGCCCGCCGCGGCGGCGGCGATGTGCTCCTTCGCCGCGCGTTCCTGCGATGACTTCGCCTCGAACCCGGGCTCGTCACTGGTGCTGCGCGGCCGGACCGTGGCACCGCCATAGACCTTCTGCACCAGCCCTCGCCTGGCCAGCAGCTCAATGTCACGGCGCACGGTCATGTCGGACACCCCGAGCAGCTCCGCGAGCTCGGCGATGCGCGCCCCGCCGGCCCGCTCGATCTCCGACAGGATCCGGTCCTGCCGCTGTGCAGGAAGCAATGTCGGCCCCACCAGGCTGTCTCGGCTGCTGATATCAATCTAAACCACACTCTAACAGCAAATCTGTGAAGAAATGTTCAAGTTTGCAACAGCGCCCGGAATGTGGGCGGCGCGGCCGTGGGTGGCGCGACCTGAACGTGGGCTACGCGGCTCGGCCCGGGCGGCGCAGCTCCACCCGGGCGGCGCAGCTCCACCCGGGCGGCGCAGCTCCACCCGGGCGGCGCAGCTGCCCGCCGCCAGCCCCCTGGGCACATATCGGAATAAATCGGACGGTCGGCCGGAGCTTGGTCATGATTGTGTGCCGAAATGGGGCGGTTTCCGCCCCATTTCGGCACGCGATAATCCCTTGACCGCCTTGCCGACCCTTGACCGCCTTGCCGGCGGTCGTGGCCAGTCAGTTACAGTGCGCCGCGGAACTCGTCGGCGAGGGCGGCGACGGCGTCTCGCAGCCGGTTTCCGTCGGGGCCGGCGGCGAGCAGCGACCGGGACGCCGACGGCATCACTCGTTCCGGGCAGGTCGCGAAGACGCGCGCGACGTCCTGCGGGCTGGCGCCCTGTGCGCCGACGCCCGGCGCCAGGAACAGGCAGTTGGCGCTGGCCAGGTCCAGGCCCGGATCTGCCGTGGGCCCGATGACCGCGCCGACCGGACCGAGCGCGCCGGGTGCGAGCTCGGCGTTGAGCAACCCGATCTCACGCAGCAGCCCAGCCTCAACCGGCGCCTGCATCACCCGTCCCTCCGGGTTGGAGGAACGCGTGACCACCAGCACCGCGCTGCCTGACTGATGCGCCCGGGTGACGAAGGCACTCATGGCACCCAGCCCCAGGTAAGGATGCACGGTGATCGCGTCGGCGGCCAGCGGGGCGTCCTTGCCGAGGTAGGCCTGCGCGTAGGCGTCGTTCGTGGAACCGACGTCCCCGCGCTTGACGTCGAGGATGACCAGCAGTCCGGCGCTGCGCGCGTCGGCGATCAGCCTGGTGAGCGTGCGGATGCCGCGCCAGCCGTGTCGTTCGTAGAACGCCGACTGCGGCTTCACCACGCCGACGGTGCACGCCGCCACCGCCAGCACGATGTCCGCGAACCGGTCCAGGCCTTCCGGGGTATCGCCGAATCCCCACTGCTCGAGCAGTGACCCCGACGGGTCCAGGCCCCACACCAGCGGGCCGGCCGTGGCGCGGATCGCGGCGAAACGCTCGGCGAAAGTCTTCATCCGGCAGGCTCCCATTGTGGCTCGGCGCCGGCCGGCAGCGGCACGGCGAAGGCGTTGAGCAGGAACGAGATCAGCGTGTAGTACCCGCAGAGCGACACCAGCTCCACCATCCCGGCGTCGCCGAGCAGCTGCCGCGCGTCCGCGTAGGCCTCCTCGGTCAGCCGGCCGGCGCCGGCGAGCTGATGGGCGGCGGTGTAGATGGTGCGCTCGTCCGCGGCGGCGAACGGCGGGTCCTCGCCGCGGCCGATGGCGTCGACGACCTCGCCGGGCACCCCGTGCTCGCGCGCCATCCGGGCGTGGGCCCACCATTCGAACTCGGCGTGCCAGCGCGCTCCGGTGGTGATGATGGCGACCTCAAGCAGCCGCCGCTCGATCGACGTGCCGAACCGCAGCTGCTGACCGAGATCGGACAGCCGCTGCCCGACCTCCGGCGCCGTGACGAAGGCGTTGAACGGCCCCGCCAGCCCGCCCTCCGCGGTCACCAGCTGCGCGCCACGTCCGCCGACAATGACGTCCCACAGCTGCTGGGCCTCGGGCGCGAGGTCATCCCGTCGCGATATGGGCAGTCGGCTCATATCAGCGACAATATCGGGATACTCCCGTAGAGGTCAGATAGGCACGCCGGTGGCGTCCTGGCGGCGGAGCCTGCGCTCGTACCAGGCCAGGCGGGCCAGGCCGGCGACGAAGCAAAGGGCGGGTACCGCCACGAGCACAGCGGAGGACTGCCACCAGCCGGGTCCCAGCGGAGGGTAGGTTCGCGGGTACTCGATACTGAGGATGCCGCTGTATGCAGCGAGATCGAATGCCAGGGTAGCGGCGGCGGGCACCAGCACGACAAGCAGTCTCGATCGCACGGCGGCTTTCTGGCGTGCGACGACGACCAGCAGGACCAGAGCGAGGCCGGCCGGCAGCGCATCGGAGAGCCGGGTCTGGGTCAGCATGTAGGAGTCCACAGTGAAGAGGGTGGTACCCCCGATCCCTGGCCGCAACGGTGCCTTCTCCAGCGCCGGGAGTACCGCGAGCAGCATGGCGATGACGGCTGTCGCTGTCGCGGTCAGCCAGGAGATCGGCTGATGCTTGCTCTTCAGCGCTATCAGGGCCGCCCCGGTTATCAGTACGGCCAAGACGACCTGCCACTCCGACGCGCCGAACTGATAGGGGTCGGTGGCCGCGCCGAGTGCGAGTTCGTAGATCAGCCCGGCGGACAGCGCGCAGGAGCCGAACAGGGCGATCCGCCGCCAGCGCAGCATGCCTGCGACCGCGACCGCGGACCACAGCGCGGCCACGACGATGTCACTGAATGATGCCGCGCCGAAGAGCTGCCAGCCGTCCGTGCCGCGGAACGGTGCGGGGAGCGGCCGTACCGCGAACGCGGCCATCACGATCGGCCCGATAACCGTCAGGATGGCGCCAGCGTCGCGCCAGGCTGGGCTGATCGGGCCTGGCCGCACCGAACCGAGCCTGCGGCGGACACCAGAGACGATCAGGTCGGCCGCTTCGCCGGGATCGGGCCAGCGGCTGCCGGGCTCGGCTGCCGCAAGCGCGACGGCCAGCATCTCCTCGCCGTACGCGGCGCGATAGCCGGGCGGGTAGCAGGCGAGCAGCCGCCGGTACCGCCGCTCGAGAACCTGTTCCGGCGTCATGCCATTCCTCCCTCGGGCCGCAGCCCCGGCCTGCGCGGTCCGGGCTTGCGCGGCTCGGGCCGCAGCTGCTGGAGCCGGCTTGCCGCCGCGCTGGCGTTACGCTGCATCCGGACCGCCTCCGCAGCCAGTCGCTCGGCCCCGGCATCGGTCAGCCGGTAATAGCGGCGAAGCCGGGACTCCACGATCTCTTCCCGGTCCACCTCGATCAGCCCGCCGTCGCGCAGCCGATCCAGGATCGCGTACAGCGTGCCGGTATGCAGCCGCACCTGTCTGTCCGAGACCCGGAGCACGTCCTCGACCAGCCCGTAGCCGTGCTGCGGTGCTCCCGCAAGCGAGGTAAGCACCAGGAACGCGGGCTCCTGCAGCGCCTTGTCAGTCATGAACGAATCATATACGCGTTAGGCGTATATGCGTCCATGGTTCATAACGTCTACAGAGGCGGCTTGGATGCTCGCGCTGAGACCCGGCTGGCACTCTCGCTGGCATGACCGAGACTGAGTCCCTGCGGCGCGTCCGCCCTGCCCCACCTTCATCCGAGGCGTCCCGCCTGCGGCGCCTGCTGCGCGGGCCCGCGCAGGCGCCCGCCTGGTACCGCCCCGCGCTGCTGGCAGTGCTGCTCGGCACGGCCCTGCTGTATCTGTGGGACCTCAGCGCGTCCGGCTACGCCAACAGCTTCTACGCGGCGGCGGTACAGGCCGGCACGAAGAGCTGGAAGGCATGGTTCTTCGGGTCGCTGGACTCGTCGAACTTCATCACGGTGGACAAGCCGCCGGCCTCGCTGTGGATCATGGGCCTGTCCGGGCGCATCTTCGGCTTCAGCAGCTGGAGCCTGCTGATGCCGTCGGCGCTGGAGGGCGTCGCCGCGGTGGCTCTTCTGGCCGCCACGGTGCGCCGGGTCGCCGGCCATGCGGCGGCCCTGATCGCCGGTGCGGTACTCGCCCTTACCCCGGCGGCGGTGCTCATCTTCCGGTTCGACAACCCCGACGCGTTCCTCGTGCTGCTGCTGGTGCTCGCCGTCTACTGCCTCACCAGGGCACTGGAAGCGGCCCGCACCCGCTGGCTGCTCGCGGCCGGGGCGGCGATCGGGTTTGCGTTCCTCACTAAGAGCGGTGAGGGGCTCCTGCCGGTACCGGCAATGGGCGCTGCGTACCTCATCGCGGCTCCCACCACGATCTGGCGCCGCGTCTGGCAGCTTCTCGCGGCCGGGGCGGCGATCGTGGTGTCGGCCGGCTGGTGGATCGCCGCCGTGCTGCTCACGCCAGCCGCCGACCGTCCCTACATCGGCGGCAGTACGGACAACAACCCGCTGCAGCTCGCGTTCGGCTACAACGGCTTCGGCCGCCTGTTCGGCCAGGGCGGCGGCGCAGGCGGCGGTGGTGGCGGCGCTGGCGGCGGTGCCAGCTTCGGTGGTGCGACCGGTCTTGGCCGCCTGTTCCGCGCCGAGTTCGGGCTTGAGATCTCGTGGCTGCTCCCCGCGGCGGTGCTCATGATCGCCGCCCTGATCTGGCTGACCTGGGGACGCAAGCGCATCGATCCCGCGCGGGCGGCCCTGGTCATGTGGGGCGGCTGGCTCATCGTCATGGGCGTCACGTTCAGCTACATGCAGGGCATCATCCACCCTTACTACACGGTGGCGCTGGCACCGCCCATCGCCGCCCTGGTGGGCATCGGCGGGGTCATGCTGTGGCAGCGCCGCGCGGAGGCCCGCGGCTGGATCGCTTCCGCCGCGCTCGCGGTCATCGTGGCCGTGACCTGCGCCTGGGACGTGAAGCTGCTGCGCGACAACACGTACTTCCACCCGTCGACCGCCGTGATCACCCTGGTTGTCGCGGTCGTCGCGGTGGCGGCGCTGATCGTGACCGCGCTGCGGTCAGCGGCGAACCGGCGCCTGATCGCGGTGACCGCCGGGCTGACGTGCCTGGCGGTCGTCATCCCGACGACCGCCTGGGCCGTCGGCACCGCCGCGACGCCGCACACCGGCAGCATCCCGACCGCCGTCTCCGGCGGAACCGGCGGTTTCGGCGGCGGTGGCGGTTTCGGTGGCGGCGCGCCAGGCGGTACCGGCGTAGGCCGGGGCTTCGGCGGAAAGGCCGGGACCGGCACTGCTCCGGGCGGCACCGGGACTGGCGGTACTGGCACCGGCGGTACCGGCACGGTCCCCGGCGGCCATGGCGAGGGTACCCGGCCCTCGCGCGGCGAGACGATGGAAGGTGGCGGTACCGCCGGGCGCGAAAGCGGCACACCCGGTACGACCCGCGGTGACGGTTCCACTCGCGGCGACCTGCCCACCGGCGGCGGCACAGGCACAGGCGGCTTCGGTGGCGGTGGCGTGACGACGAGCGCCGCGCTCATCAAGGCGCTGGAGAAGACCACGACCCGGTGGGCGGCCGCCGTTGAGGGCTCGCAGAGCGCGGCCACCCTGGAACTCGCGACCGGCGGCACGCCGATCATGGCCATGGGCGGCTTCACCGGCAGCGACCCCGCGCCGACCCTGGCCGAGTTCGAGGCCTGGGTCAAGGCAGGCGACATCACCTACTACATCGCGGGCGGCCAGGGTGGCGGTCCTGGTGGTGGCGGTTCGGAGAGTCAGATCACCGCTTGGGTGGAAGCGCACTATAAGTCCACTACGATCGGCGGCGAGACCGTCTACGTCCTGTACAACGGCTAACTGCGGAGGCTAACGTGCGGCCACTCGGTTCACTGCCCTACACCGGAGGAACTCTGGACCGGGTGGCCGCGCGTCGCACCGACGTGTGCTGGGTCGAGAACCAGCTGGCCAGCCCGGGCACGGTAATCATCCCGCTGTGGCGCGACCAGTGCCTGATCCGCGAGGAGAGCCAGGTCCAGGTCGCCTCCGCCGACGCAGAAGCGTTGCTCACGCACGCACCGGATCCGGTGTTCCTTGGCCTGTCGGGCGAAACCGCGGTCTTCGCCGCGGACCTGTCCGCCCTGGACGGGGATGATGCGGTGAGCCTGGCCGGTGCCGATGCGGTGGGCGACGTCCGAATGCTGTTCTCGGCGCTGAGCACGGAAGAGGCCGCGTTGCTCGCGTACGCGCGCGGGATCCTGCGCTGGAATCGCGAGCAGCAGTTCTGCGGAGCCTGCGGCACGCAGACCCAGAGCGGGGCCGGGGGTCACCAGCGGGCCTGCCCCGGCTGCGACAAGCTGCACTTCCCGCGCATCGAGCCGGCGGTCATCGTCCTGGTCGAGGCCCCACCAGTGCCAGGCCAGCCGGACCGCTGCCTGCTCGCCAGGCACCGCAAGTCGGCGGCCGGCTCGTTCGCCACGCTGGCCGGTTTCGTGGAGACGGGCGAGAGCCTGGAAGAGGCGGTCCGCCGCGAGGTCGACGAGGAAGCCGGCGTCAAGGTCGGCGCGGTCACCTATCAGGGATCGCAGCCGTGGCCCTTCCCCTCGGGCATCATGATCGGCTTCCGCGCCCAGGCGCTGTCCGAGGAGATCACCGTGGATAACGACGAGCTGGTCGAGGCCCGCTGGTTCACCCGCGCCGACCTCTCCGAGGAACTGGCCGACCCGCACCGCAAGCCGGACTCCATCGAGAGCTACCTGATCCAATCCTGGCTCCGCGAGGACTGACCGCCGCAGCGACGCAAAGTGAATGGCGCGCGAGTCCCCACCAGTGGGACTCGCGCGCCATTCACTTCTACCGTCAGGCGGACCGTACTCCGGAAGCGGACCGGGACGCGCCAGCGGTCCGCGGACCGGCACTCGACCGAGACCCGGCTGACCGCGATCCCGAACCAGACGGCGACCATGACCCGCCGCCGGACCGTGACTCGGACCGTGCCCCGGAAGACCGGTACCCAGACTCCGACCGAGCCCCGCTAGAAGACCAGGACCCAGACGCCGACGCTGACCGCGGCCGCGGCGCCCGCCGAGGCCGGGAGGAACCGGCGCGCGACGAGCCGTCGCCAGCGTCAGAACGGTCAGAACGCGGCGAGTTCGCGGGCGGCGGCGGTACCGGCGTGCCCGAGGTGGCGAATTCACGCACCACGTTGTGGCCGACCGCCACGTCGTGCTGTGCGGCGGTGATGCCGGCCGCGCTGTGCAGCCGCTGCATTTCCCTGACCTGCCCGCGCTCGACTAGCGAGATAACCTGCCCGGTCGCCCCGGCCCGAGCGGTACGCCCGGAACGGTGCAGGTAGTCCTTGTGGTCGTTGGGCGGGTCGAACTGCACGACCAGGTCGACGTCATCGACGTGGATGCCGCGAGCGGCGACGTCGGTGGCGACGAGCACCCGGGGGTGCCCGGCCGCGAACGCGTCGAGCGCACGCTGCCGCTGGCTCTGGTTGCGGTTGCCGTGGATAGCGGCCGCACCGACACCAGAACGCTCTAGCTGCTGGGCCAGCCGGTCCGCACCGTGCTTGGTGCGGACGAAGAACAGCGTCCGGCCGGGCCGGCTCGCGATCTCGGTGGCGACCGGCACCTTGTCGGCGGCGCTGAGCACGAGCAGGCTGTGCTCGGCGGCACCGGAACCGGCCTCGTCGGCGCTGACCGGGACCGCGTGCAGCGCCGGGTCGGTGACGAACGAGGTGACGAGCTTGCCGACGCCACGGTCGAGGGTGGCGGAGAAGAACATCCGCTGCCCGTCTTCCGGCGTCTGCGACAGCAGGTCGGTCACCGTCGGCAGGAACCCGAGGTCGGCCATGTGGTCTGCCTCGTCGAGGACCGTGATCTCCACGGAACCGAGGGTGCAGGCGTGCCGTTCGAGCAGGTCGACGAGGCGTCCAGGAGTGGCGACCACAATGTCCGCGGTGCGTACCCGGTCGATCTGCCGGCCGATCGGTACCCCGCCGTAGACGGTGGTGATGGAGACGCCGACGCTGCGCCCGAGCGGCGAGAGTACGTCAGCGACCTGCTTGGCGAGCTCGCGGGTGGGCACGAGCACCAGCCCGAGCGGAGCCTTGTCCCGGCGGAGGCCGGAGGAGAGGGCGACCCGCGCCAGCAGCGGGATGCCGAAGGCAAGCGTCTTACCCGATCCGGTCTGTGCCCGTCCGAGCACGTTCCGGCCGGCCAGCGCGTCGGGCAGCGCCCGTGCCTGAATGGCGAATGGCTCGGTGATCCCGCGGGAAGCGAGCGCGCTGACCAGGCGCGCGTCCATGCCGAGCGAGGCGAAGGCAACACCTTCTGGCTGCGGTATGGCAGCCGCCGCGTCGAGCCCCTGCTCAAGCGCGGAGTAGGGCGCCGGCCGCGGCGCGGCCGCTGGCCGCTCGCCACCGGAAGAGCGTCCAGGCGAGCGCCGCCTGGAAGAACCGGAGTATGAAGAAGAACCGGAGTATGAAGAAGAACTTGAGTAGGAAGAAGAACTGGAAGAGGCCGTGCGCGAGCGCCGAGGGCCGTGAGGCATACGTAGAACTCCATCGTTGGTTCGGGGGTCGCCTCATGCCTGATAGGTACGGAATGCTCACACAAGCGACCATGCGGGCCAGTCTGCCCGCGGAGCGTGACGCAAAGGGGTGCGCCAAGGTTAACAATGCTAACGGCAGGCGCAGTATTCCCGGCCAGATACATTAGGAAAACATGCGATTCGTCTTCTCTGCCCCGGCCCAGAACGCTGCTGGCCTACTAAGCCTACCCTGGACCGAGCCCCTGGAGGACTGGCAGGATGAACGCCTGGTGGAGATCCGCCAGCGCGGCATATCCAGGCATGTGGTCCGCTTCGTTTCCGACGGCGGCACCCTGTACGCGCTGAAGGCGATCAGTGAGCGCCTGGCCCGTCGCGAGTACCGTCTGCTCCGCGCCCTGGCCGAGCACGGCATCCCCGCCGTGGAGGTGGTCGGCATCGCGATCGACCGTGGCCCCGCTCTGCCTGCTGAACTGCAGATGGACGCGATCCTGGTCACGAAGTTCCTCAGCTACGCGACGACCTACCGTGCGATCTTCTCGAGCCCGCGCGTGCTCCAGCCAAGCGACGGCCTGCTCGATGCCCTGGTCGAGCTGCTGGTGCGGCTGCACCTGACCGGCTTCTTCTGGGGTGACTGCTCGCTGTCCAACACGCTGTTCCGCTACGACGCGGGCACGCTGGAGGCCTACCTGGTCGACTCAGAGACCAGCGAGCTGCACCCGTCATTGAGCAACGGGCAGCGCGAGTACGACGTTGACCTGGCCACCGAGCGGGTCTTCGGGGAGCTGCTCGACCTGCAGGCAGCAGAGCTGCTGCCGGAGGAGGTGGACCCGATGGTGATCGTGGAGGAGCTCCGCCGCCGGTACGGCGAGCTGTGGCAGGAACTGACCCGCGAGGAGACGCTGCGGCCGGATGAGCAGCGGTACCGGATCGCGGAACGCCTGCGCCGCCTCAACCAGCTCGGCTTCGACGCCGAGGAAGTCGAGCTGGTCTCCACCCCCGAGGGCAACCGCCTCAAGGTCCGCACCCGCGTCGCCGAGTCCGGGCAGGATAGCCGCAGGCTGTTCATGCGCACCGGCATCGACGCCGCCGAGAACCAGGCCCGCCGGCTGCTCAACGACATCGCCAGCTTCCGCGCCTACCTGGAGCAGAAGGAGGGCCACCCGGTGTCGGAGGCGGTCGCCGCCAACGGCTGGCTTGAAGAGGTGTATGACCCGGTGATCGCCGCGATCCCGCCCGCCCTGAGCGGCCGCCTCGCCCCGGCCGAGATCTTCCACGAGATCCTGGTCCACCGCTGGTACCTGTCGGAGGCCGCAGGCCGCGACATCGGCACGAGCGCCGCGGCTCGCTCCTACTTCGAGCAGGTGCTGCCTGAGGTCCCGGAAAACCAGATCTAAATCAGAACGGCTTGTGGTTCCCGCATCACGCCCATGGGATGCTGCCTTCATGGCACCGGACATTATCTACATTATCCGTCATGGCGAGAAGCCGGCCGACCCGCCGCCGGCGGCCCCGTTCGGCATCGACTTCCAGGGAGTGGCGAACGCCGATTCCCTGCTGCCCCGCGGGTGGCAGCGCTCCGGTGCGCTCACCGACCTCTTTGATCCCGCGACGGGACCGCTGCAGGCCGGGCTGCAGACCCCGGCGACCCTGCTCTCACCGAGCTATGGCGACCCGGCCAAGACGGTGGAGCACCGGACCTATCAGACGATCCAGGGCCTGTCCGATCGCCTCGGCATCGCGATTGCCTCCGATTTCGCCGAGGGCCAGGAACCGCAGCTGGCGGCGAATGTGGTGAGCACGGGCTCGGGTGTCGTTCTGATCTGCTGGGAGCATGACCATATCCCCGCCCTCGCCACGGCGCTGCCGACGGTCAGCGGTACCGCCCTGCCGCAGGCCTGGACGGGCGACCGCTTCGACGTCATCTGGATGTTCACGCTGGTGCCCGGTGCCACCCCCGCCCAGTACACCTTCGACCAGATCCCCCAGCAACTGCTATCCGGCGACACCAACACGATAATCCCCACCTGACCCGCCACTCCGCCCC
>Ga0209530_1000021_pt1 | contig 122942 bp, 120 predicted proteins | sample BlaSpr_A8_Ref_O1_FD_187987 | JGI IMG/M metagenome (GOLD analysis project Ga0209530, IMG submission 187987) | Forest soil microbial communities from Thunder Bay, Ontario, Canada - Black Spruce, Ontario site 2_A8_Ref_O1 (SPAdes) (version 2) | ecosystem: Environmental > Terrestrial > Soil >...
GGTGCCCAGCCGGTCTATGCAGGGTTCCCATGGCTGGAGTTCCATGCCGCGTTTGAGGTCGATGGCCCAGATGATCACGTCGCCGCATGCGGCGAGGTTGGCCATCAGCTCATTCAGCCCGCCGCTCTTGCCGGAGCCGGTCGCGCCGGCGAGCAGGGCATGGCGGCGCAGGAACAGCACGCGGCACGGTTCAGCGTCCTCGAACGGTCCCAGGTCGACCGGTTGCGTGATCGAGGTGACTGATGGCCCGTGCCAGGTGATGGCATTGGCGTGCGGGTCCTGGTTGAGGATGCGCAGTTCGCACCGGTTGGCCAGGTCGTCGGGGGTGGGCAGGACGCGGATCGCGTTGCGGTGGGTGCCGAACCCGGATTCCAGCGCGGGTATCTTCGCGGACACGTCGGTGATGGTCTGGCCCCGCGCGAGGCGGAGCCGGGCACGCCATCCCCACAAGTCCACGGTGGCGTTCATGATCTCCGATCCGGCCAGGCCTACCGCCCGGGCGATGTCCGGCCACGCCGCGATGGTCCGTTCTACCTGCACTTTGGCGCGTCGCCGGCGGTTGGCCCACCAGGGGATCGCGAGTATCAGCGTGCCGATGCCGAGAGCCTGCGGCAGCGGCGGTGTCCGGGGGCCGGCCGCGGCGGCCAGCCCGTCCCAGGTCCCGCATGCGAGGACGGTCAGGGCCAGGTAGATCCGTTCGGTCATCGTCCGCGGTCCTGTCCTCGCGCCGAGCGCGCACGGCACGGCTGCGCTGGCTGCTGAGAAGGTGAGGATCAGCGGCCACCAGTGCGGCAGCGCTGCGTGGGCGAGCCAGCCCAGCCCCGCGACGAGCAGGCCGGCGCCGAGGGGGGCAAGCTCGCTGCGGTAGTGCCAGGCCAGGCGCGCGGCGGCGGCTGCTGCGAGTTCGGGGAGCGGATCACCTGTGCTGGTGATCATGATGGGCTGCATGCCGGCCCGTCGTGCCTGGCGGGCATGGCGGCGCATCTGCCGGTATCTGGTCATGCCGGCCTCCTGGGATGCCGGGTGCATGCCGGGCGGGCGTCCAGTTCGTCCCGCAGGTACCACAGCGGGTCGGTCTCGCCGTCGGCGTGGGCGGCGAGGGTGGCGCGTGCGGCAGCGAGCATGTCAGCCAGGTCAAGGCGTGCCTCCTTAAGTTCTGCGGCGAGCATGGTGACGCGAGCAGCGAGGACGGGGGTGTCTTCAAGCGCGGCCCCGATGCGCCGCCACAGGCCGGACAGCGGCGGCATGCCGGTGATGAAGGCGGCGATGACCTGCCGTGCGGTGTCGTTGCGGGACATGATCGCCGGGAGATCAATGCCGGTGTCTGCTGCTGCGGGATCGTTCATGAGGCATCACGTCCTTTCATTGCCGGACGGACCAGCGGACGATTTCGCTGAGCGCGTTCGTGATGACAGGCCCCGCCGGCGTTGCGGCGAGCAGGACGCCGAGCGCGACGCAGGCGAGCAGGTGCCAGGCCTTCAGGCCCAGGTGGCGCCACGCGAGGTAGACCAGCGCGCCGATCAGGAGCCACAGCGGGAGAGATACGGCCATGGTCTTCACTTCTTCCCGTCGCGGTAGAAGGACGGGGTTTTGCCGCCGCGCCATGCCTTGCGGCGCTGCCAGCGGCCGCGTGCGGAGCATTTGCGGCAGCGCTTGCTTGACGGGCTGCGCTGCGCCCCGCACGTGCAGCGGGCCTTGCTGGTTTCCGGGAGAGGCCTGGTCATGAGAACCACCCCCCGCGCGAGATACACACATCACGGTCACCGCGACGCCGCCACTTGCGGGCGAGCCGCTCGGCGGCATCACGGCCGGTCACTTTCCGGGACACCTCAGCCCATCCGAACCAGCCCCGGTGCCAGGCGGTCACTTCATAGGTGCCGCTGCTGCTGAACCAGCCCATTACCGGTCACCTTCTTCGCTGGCGGAGTCGTCGCGGATACCGGTTCCGACCGCGCGGCGGCCGAGGGAATCGATGCGGTTACGGGCCGGCCTGGTGAGTTCACCGCGGTCCCCGCGGCGCAGGCCGATCACGATGAGGACGAAGAAGACGGTCAGGATAAGGAGGAGGACAGGGCTCGCGAAGAGGATGATTGCGAAGATAGTCATTTCTGTCAGGCCTCCTCAGCCGGTCCGGCGGGAATGGCCACGGCACGGTATTCGACGGTGCCGAATGACCGTGAGGTGAAGTAGTGAAGGCATGCCGGGCGGGTAACCGTCCCGGAGCCTATACGTGAGGCGATAGCGTCGATTTCCCGCCGCTTCTCGGCGTTAGTGGCCTGCGGGGGAAAGACGATCGCGGTTATTTCTGGCGGGGCAGGGACCTCTGGGTTGCTCTCCAGGAAATCGGCGAGCTCGCGGAGACCTGATATGAGGTCCTGGCGCTGGATCAGATTGGCGTAACTCATAGGGCATCACTCCCGGTTTGGTTTCCGCCGGCCTTGGCTGGCCGGTGACTGGAAAAGTAGGCGGCGAGGATCCGGCGACCAATATCCGCGTGATATATCACGGTGAGATGGCTTGAGGTGACTGCCGGCCTAGTGGCAGCTCACGCCCTTGTGCTTCACTGGCAGGCGTAACCGCAGACGTGGATAACCAAGGGATCGGGAGAACACGTCATGACCGCTGTACTCAGCTGTGCCCGCGCGCCCAGGCGGGCGGTGGCATGCCTTGCCCCGGCCGGCGTGGGCATCTCGTGATCACCGCCGAGGAGCAGGCCCGTGCGGTCCTGCGGGAGGCGTGCACGGGAACGGGGCTCAGCCCGGACGGCGCGCGGCTTATGCGCCTGGGATCAAATGCCGTGTTCCGGCTGACAGCCCCGGTAGTCGCGCGCGTCGCGCGGAGCGAAGCAGAGACACCTCTTGCGCGCCGGACAGTCGCGGTCGCCCGGTGGCTGGAATCAGAACATTATCCGGCTATCCGCGCCCTCCATTTCGGCCAGCCTGTGATCGCCGGCGGCTACCCGGTCACATTCTGGGAAGCGGTATCGCCGGCAGGCAACGAGTGGGCCAGTGCTGCCGAGATAGCCGGCCTGCTCGTGAAGCTCCACAAACTGACAGCGCCGGATAACCTGCGCCTGCCCGAGGTCGCGCCATTCGCCAAAGCCGCAGAGCGGATCAGCGCCAGCACATGGCTTACTCCCGGGAACCGGGCCGTACTCACGGGCAAGCTCGCGGAGATTCAGCACCGCTATGAGCAGCTGGACTGGGCGCTTCCCGCCGGCGTAATTCACGGGGACGCGGCAATCGGAAACGCATTGCGGAACTGGCATGGCCAGCCCGTGCTGATAGACCTGGATAACTTCGCGATCGGCCACCGTGAATGGGACCTGATCCTGACGGCTGTCTACTACGACAGCTTCGGATGGCACACAGCGGAAGAATATGAAGCGTTCGCCGAAGCCTACGGTTTCGACATCATGAAATGGCCAGGCTATGCCACGCTCAAGGAGCTGTCTGAGTTGCTCATGGTGACCTGGGTCGTCACGAAAGCCGGGGAGAGTGAGCGGGTCGCGGGCGAGGCCAGCAAGCGCATCGCGTCGATACGCACGGGCGCGAGCCGCCGGGACTGGGCGCCGCTGTAAGCAGCTACGTCTACTATTAGGGCTCCCGCGGCGGTCTTTGCGTGGCTGGACTGACCATCTTGCCTTAAATGAACACCGCAGACTATCAACCCGCGGTCACATCTGTATCAGTGTCCGAGTCGTTGATTCGCCGAGTTTAATACCGAGCCTGCTGAACACACCAGACGTTCCCGGTGGCTTGCGATATTTTAGGGCGGCTCAGCTGTCTGCGCCGAACCAATGGTCCCGTTCCGCAATATGCATCACTGGATCGGGATTACTACGGCGACTCTCGACGACATTCATAGCTGTGATGAGCGCATCAGCCGGAACGTTGGCACCCTCGGACAGAATATAGCCAGCCAATGGGGCTGGCATGCGATACGCAACATGGCGCGGCGAGTTGTCCCGATCGGCATCTAGGCTATATCCAAGCGTCATCAGCATCAGCGCATCTTCGTTAGATACCGCCCCATCCGTTATGGCTCTGGCGACAAGATCCAGGATCGCATTACCCATATATCCGGCACTTGCGCTCGGAGCTAGATGGTCCTTAACTAGCTCTGTGGCCACAGGCAAACTGAGGCGATCGCTGACCATACATATCGCCGCTGGGTCCCTAATAGAGCCAAGCAGCTCTGACTCGCTCTCGTTAAAGTCAGTTCTCGCGCGCGGGGAATATGCTGCCGACCTTCGGCATGCACCCAGAAGACTGGTGATCGTGGTAATCGGCATAGCCGACAGCTGACGTTCGATTTCATTCATTACCGACACGATGGTTTTGGGACTAGCCCACGCATACAGGCAGAGCAGCCACAGATAGCGATCATAATCGTTAGTGATATTCGTGCTCTGCCGCATCCACCAAATCGGACGATTTAGCTGGCTTTTTGCATAGCGAGATCGCATCACGAGGGGAGTGTCGTGATTAAAAAGATCGAGGCAGTTTCCGCCTTGCCTGCCGGCCCGGATTGAGCCAGCCATAACCGCGAGTTCATTTGAGAAGAAGGATGGACCGAAGCGCTCAGTGAAGGACGTCACGATGTCTGACCATCCAGCAACGGCATCTGACGGCCCCAGTCTCTGTTTGAGCAGCGCCTCTGCTTGCGAACCTATTTTAATAAGGTACTCCACCGAGGGATTCTGAGGCCCGTTTTCCTTGAACTTCCGGAGGACTCGCTGGAACGGGTCGGGATAGTAGCCGCGGCTTCGGTCGGCGACGGTAAGAGCTATGCTTACCCAGGCTTGTGGATCGAGCAGCCATGACTCCGCAGAAACGGCCTTGTAGTGATTCTCGTGATCTAGCGCGTACTTTATCGCTTCGAATGCTAGAGAGTCAGGAAGCAAATTACTGTTTCCACCAGCGCAGAAGAATATTCCGGCGGCAGCAGCAAGATCGTCTCCGCGTACACCATGTATTATGAGTCGGCGTACGTCCGTCTCGTCCATGCCGGACAAGAGACGGAGATATCCGGCGGTGGCTATCCAGTCAAGCCTATCCGCTTCAGGCTCCTCCAAGAACTCGCGTTGCCATCTCGCCCGCACATAACTCGACATCTTCTGCCCAATGATCAGAGAGCAAAGATCCATCCTCCCTGATAGTGGAGATTCGCGCATGAGAGGCCACGCTAGGTCGATCACCGCCTGAGCATCCCTGCTTCGCGAGAATGTGAGCGGCGCAATGTTGCCTGTTTGGTCTCGTGGTCCCGGATGCGAAGCCCAACGCAAACCAATAGAGTCAAATACCGAAGAGAGAACGATATCCGTAGCTCGCGTCGACTGCGTAAACACCCAGTCCTGGACGAGAGCAATGCCGAGTGATCGAGCATAGGACGAGTCAGCGGATATCAGACCCGCAACCCGGTCACTCAGATCTAGCAGTTCGCCCTTACTGAAGCAACCAGCGTAGAACCGGGTGACGTTAAGCCAGTATGGGTTTGGTGCAATGCCATCAAAGATATCTGGCTTCGTTCCGGTGCGCTCGTTGCCCACGGGAGAATAGGGCGCCGTGTCATAAAGATACCTAGCGGCAAAGTACTCCTGTAGTGGCTGCACCTCAAATTCCCACATGCCCTCCACTCTTGAGACTACGGCAAAAATTCGGTCAACGGCTCTTGTCATGGTCGCAAGAAGGTCGGTCGGCTGCCTCTGCTTGGTCATGTATCCTTGAATGAGCCCATTTAGTTCATCCGTTGAAATCCTTCCATTCGACCGGCTCGCCTCGGCTTGGGCGTGAAGACAGTACGCCAGGTATGCATGAAGATCTACTAGAAACTCTCGATTGTCACGTACTGATGCGTCCTTCTCCGATTCCCTGTCCATGAATACTTCAAAGTAGGTATTGTAGAGATCGGTTCGTTTATCAGGGAGGCCCGGACCGCGAAGACTGATCAAGTTCAGCAAGATGGTCAATTGCATCGTGTTTTTCGCCAGCTCAGCGATATGCTGAGCTTGGAGCCTCTGGCTAAGTACCGCTAGCAGCTCCGTCGTGTCCTTCGTATCAAGGCCGCGAACGGCTGCCCAACGTCCGGCATAATCGACTGCGAGACCTTCGGTTATTGGGGCTAGGCTCAGATGAATTATACGCCCGTCGCGAAAAGATGGAGATTTCGCTATTGCGGTGGGGCGACTGGTTATTATGAATCTGATTCCCTTGTTGTGCTGACGCAGGCGTGCCATCGCCGCCTTGACCTCCTCGACGACTCGCCCTCGATCGTCCAGATCGGCCACCTCGTCAAGGGCGTCCAAGATAATTAGAGCAGGAGTCTCCTCAAGAGACGCGAGCAGATCGGCAACTGAAAACTCGACTCCTCCTGAGTACCTTTGAACATGTGCCGCGATTGCAGTTTCGAGTGTTGCCGTCTGGCTGTGCGCTTCAGATTGCCTCACACTCCATGGGTTGATCCCACCAAGCCACAGAGCCAGATCTCGAAGTTCGAGCTTTATCGGCAGCATTATCGGACTGTGGACAACCTGCGCGGATAGAGCAGACATCTCGTCTTCAAGCTCCAAAAGGCGGCAGCGATGCAGCTGCATAAGGAACTGAGAGAGAGTCGATTTACCCTGGCCTGGTGCTCCCTCAAGCACGACAACCGGAGTTGCTGCCATAAAGTCTGGATCTAGCAGAATCTCAGTGGCGCCAATTGGCGCGTCGCGGTATGTGAAGTAGTCGTCAACGGTGTAAGATCGCCCTTCACGGATATATTCCTGCTGTCCGGGACCGCCTTCTACGCCCTGCCTGGCCGAGCTAAGTTGCCTGGCCTTTATTCGCGCAAGCCTGGTTACTACTTCCGCGAAGGAATGGATAGCTCGCTTCCGCGGCTCCATTGCCTCTATCGTTACCGGCACGTCTATAAACAGGTCAAACAGCGAGCTTGACACGAGTCCAACTTGCTTGAATTTATTTTGCTCTCTTGCTCATAATAGTGTCCCATGTAGGCGCGCAGAGCATTCTCGCGACGCCTTCGGTCCTCCGAATTTCCGAGCAAAGTCCATATGAGCCGGAAGGCATCAGTTCCGCTCATGAGATCCGGGTATCTAAGTTTTAGATCGAACTCGCCGTCCAAGCGACGGTCCAGGTCATCACGCCACCAGCAGTGCGCGGGAACCGGCATATGTTCATCAAGGTATTGCTGAACCACATCTATGGTCCCAGTGCCTGGATGACTCGAACCCTTAACGTTCGTTATGAATACATATTCTTCGACGAGAGTTCCGGCTTCACGCAGGCTAATTATTTTCGGAATCTCGGCTTCTAGGTTCGTGATTACCCATTTGGCGACATTCTCGACTTTTGCTGGATCGCGCGCATATTTAACCTGGAAGACAACAGTAGCTTTATCGGGTCGTATTAGTACAGCATCCCTCCCCCCGTCAGGCATACGAGTCGGGAGGGCCTGCAGTCCAGGATACGTACGAAGCAGCAGCGACTGGCAGAACATCTGAAAGCGTTCGTCCAAAAGGGACTCATAGTTATAGTCCACGGTCCTGCCACCGCCAGTTCATACGCCATTGCAGAAGTTGCGAGCTTACACCCATCAAGCCGCCATGTGCCGGCCCTTAGGGGATTTCTGCGTTCAAATGCCGTTTGTAGGGCGGGAGGATACCTATGTGAATATAAGAGACATCAACCCTCCATGTGACAGACTTGCCGAGATCGTGAAAATGCTGTTTCCCCGTTCGGGGTCCACTAGCTCACTGTGGCGGCCTGGCGTGCGAGCCGCCCGGCTACAGATTGGCTATCTCGTCATCAGTGGTATTAGGGCGCGTGGCGAGAACCGCACGCGCTAACGCTTCGGTCTGGAGCAAACCGGGCACGAAGGAGTGCTCGAAGACATAGAGTGCCACGGCGCTGGCCTCGAGTGGCGCGAAGGATCTGAACGACGAGGGGAACGGCAGGTTGCGGCCCTTGGCCGCGAACCTCCGGAACGTCCTTGGCGTGCCGCGCTGCCCCTCGGTGAAACCCGGCGTCGCGAGGACCTTGTCCAGCGCCTTCGCCAGGTCCTTGGACGGTGGGGCGGCACGTCTCCACGTGCGCTGCCATCCAGTCCGCATGGGCATTATTGACCTGCTGTGACATCGCGCAGCGCGATTCGCCACAACCGCGATTGCGATGCGGCACTGCCGAAGTCGACCACCGACGTAGTATCGCCGATGCGGGCGAGATGCCTGCTGAACTCGCGGAGGTACCCGACGCACCGTGCCGAGCGGAGCTGCTCTCCGGCGTCCAGGGCTTTGCGTGCGGTCGCGCATGCCTGCTCGATGTCTCCCGCGGCGAGGTGGCAGTCGGCGAGCACGACGGCGACGAAGAAATCGCTGCGGATGAACGACGTGTCGTCCGGGGACAGGAAGCCCTGCGCGGCGTACTGCATGGCGATGCCGGCGCGGCCCAGGTCGCGGTAGCAGTGCGCGAATTCTGCGTTCAGCTCCACGTCGTTGAAGTAGCTGATCCAGTCCGGGTCATCGCCGGGGTTGCGGCGCTCGAATTCGCGCACGGCCTCAGCCAGCGCCCGGTCACATCCCTTGGCGTCGCCTAGGCGCGCCAGTGCCCGCGCCTCCATCGTGTGGAAGTGGGCGGCCTGAGTCGGGGTCGCGAGGCTGCCGGTACCTGTCCGGGCAGCGCGGGCCAGGTTCGCGGCGTCGCTGTAACGGCCCATGTAGGTAGCCTGATGGCTCATCGCGTCAAGAATGGTCGCGCCGAGCAGCCTGTCACCGGCTGCCTTGGCAAGCGCGAGCGCCTGCACGAAGTAACGCTGGGCCAGGCCGCTTGACGGCGTGCTGTCATACGTCATCCACGCCGCGAGCAGCGTGGCCTCAGCAGCCGCTGAGTACAGCTCACAGCCAATCGCATCGGTGAACCTTCCGCGCAGCAGGCGTTCAGCGTCGGTGGTCAGGTACTGGATCAGTGCCTGGCGTGCGTTCCCGCCGCCGAACCGGTCATCAAGCTGGCCGAACATGGCCACCGTGGCCCGGAAGCGCTCCACATCGGGCGTCCCGACCTGGACGCGGCCGAAGGTCTCGGCACCGCGTGAACGGGGCGGGCCGACAAGCCACTTCAGGGACGCATCCCCCCACGCGCGCGGGTCTACCGTGCGCTGCTGCGGTTCGGTCGGGTCTTCAAGGTCGGCCCGCCAGAGGCGGCTCACCGCATCGGCTGCTTCCGCGGGAGTCTCCGGGAACGTCAGGCCGGCATCCAGCGGGGAGCCAGCTAGCGGGGCCACTGCTGCGGCAGCTGGCGGGTCCGCGGTCAAGCCCAGGGCACGGCGCGCTGCTGACGGGAAACCCAGACCGGTGGCTATCTCATCGATGACGTGCGCGTACTGGGGCGCGCGGATTCCCCGGACCCATTCGCTTATCCGGCCCTGCGGCTTCCCCGTCAGGGTGCCCATCTTCCCCTGAGTCAGGCCGTCCTCATACAGGGCCTTGATGACGTAGCCGAGATCACGCTTGCGGCATGCCTCAAGAACGTCTGGACGTGCGCAGACCCGATCCACGATCGGCCGCACGTCAGCAACGCCGACAGCCACCATGGCGCGCTTCCCGATCCCTTGGCCGCGAGCCTCTCAGCTACTGGATATGTAACTGATCGTGCACTTCTCACCACTAGATACGGGCCGCAAGCGGCGGCGGTTCACAGGGCGGTTATTACGAGGAGCGGACGTGGTAAAGCCCCGGCAGGGCCGTGGGATCGTGCGCCTGTCAGGCGCAGCCGGCCCTGCCGGGAGCCTCTTCGCGGATCTCCTAGCTCACCGGCGTGATCCCGAGCGGGCATTCCAGGGTCGCGAGCTGGATCGCGAGAGCGGCGGGAGTGCTGGCCGTGAGTTCGGGCTGGCCTACCGCCTCAAGGCGGCCAGAACCGGCTCCCGCCACCGGACGCCTTGCCGCGTGCCAAACCGGGCCTTGAGCGAGGATCTGCCAGTCAGGAAACACCGCGCGAAGCAGCGCGGCATCAAACGGGAGCACGATCACGGGTTCAGCTCTCCAAACGAAGTGACCTGACCAGGATAGCAGAGCAGATCAGAGCAGACCAACATAGATATACGTGCTGGTCAGAGCAGGTCTGGCGTACTCTAAGTTGATCTTGTGAGCGGAGAGGACGTCGTTGATCCCGGTTTGCCAGTCCCTGCATACCGTCAGCTTGAGGTAATCCTGCGGCGGCGTATCGCTGCGGGCGAATGGAGGACCGGGCCGCTGCCATCCGTGGCGTACCTGCAGCAGGAATACGAGGTGGGCAGGGATACCGTGCTGCACGCCCTGCGCCTGCTGAGAGAAGCCGGGCTGATCTTCACCATTCCGAAGCGGGGAAGCTACGTCGCTGCTGCTGCGGCCGGAGCCGATGATCTCCAGTTAGACATAGCCAGGAAGCCCTGAGCGCTCGGTCTATCAGAAAGCTGCCGAACCGGAAGCTCCGGGACGCAAAGAGAGGGGGTGAGGGCAATGCTTTCAGCCGAAGCGGTAACGAGTTCGCCAGCATCTCTATTCTGGGTGACGGTCGGACTGCTCGCTCTGACTATAGTTCTTGTTGCACTCGGCATATTCACCTTGCGATCGCCGATATCACGCAAGAAGCTTTTGCTTACCATCACCTCCCGCTCACAGCTTTTGTCGGCTCCGGCGGCAATGCGTGACGATCTGCAGATTACGTATAGGGACGATCCGATCAGCGGCGACCCCTACGTAACAGCCGTGGAGCTAGCAAATGTTGGTAAATCTCACATTAACAGCAATGAATTTGATGGGTCGAGACCTCTTAAATTCGCCTTGGATACTAGGATTATCAAGCTTCTGTCGACAGAGCACACACCCAGCCAGGCCCCATCGCCTGTGATAACGGCAGAGGGTACTGCGTTCTCCTTGAATCCGGAGCTAATCGCCAAGGGTGAGGTCATTAAAGTCGCCTTGCTGACTGAAGGAAGACCCCAGCGGATAGTAACGGAATTCGCGCCGTTTGGCGGGGTGGATATCGAAATTGGAGACCGTGAACTCCTGGAATCCAAGCGGGCGCGTCAGCTCCGGGTTGCTGTAGTCGCTGGTTCTGCACTCCTTCTTGCTTTGATAGGAGGGGAATTTGTGCTTCTCACAAACGCGCTTCACCAGTCGTTCGGCACCGCGAATAGTGCGGTAAGCACCGCGAATAATGCGCTAAGCGCCGGCACATGCTTGGATCTGAAGGATGAAGCGCTCAATGTTTTTGGTCTGATCGAAAGTCTTCAGGTTGAGGCGGGTACGATCCAGAGTAATTCCCATGACCAATCGAACTTTATACGATCGTATGATGTGATCGCCACGCTAGCTCAGGGCGATCTCAGTTTCATCAATGGAGATTATGAGAGCCTCTCAGCCGACGGGATCTCTCTGGGGCCCTCCGCTAAGATGATTTCATTGACACGGCAAGCAGGTAAGGCTATGGGAGAGGCGGCCAAGCTGAGTAGTGGACAGGCAATAGCAAATTTCAGTAATCATGTAGCGTCAACAGAGACAGGGCTCATCTCGCCGTCACTCATCCCTGATGCGTGTGAATCAGCGAAGGTTTCAACATAGATATACGTGCTGATCAGTGCAGGTCTGAATGTTCTAGGTTGATCTTGCGAATATTGTGCAATTCCGAGAGCACCACGGCATGGAAACGTTAAGGCTTTCCGGCCTGAGCAGGCACAGCGTTTCACTGGGTTCAAGCCGCTCCACCGGGGAGTCTAACCGTCTTTACCCCCCTCAGTGGTAGCAGTCGCGCACGGCGCCCATCGTCGGTTAACCGCCAGTAGAGCGGACCCATAGCGGCGCCCCGATCAGTATTCGGTCAACAGGCTCTGGGATATCTGGACCAGTTTTAAGGTTCCAACGGCCCCTGTCGAGCACCACATCCTTGTACACTTCGGCGAACCACTCTGATGACGCATCTCCAGTGAAGACATACTTACCTGTCATGCCCTCATTATTTAGGACACGCAAGATTTCCACCGCTATAGATTCATCGTCGTCATAGATCGGAGCGGTCTTTAGCCCTCGGTTCTCAATGAATTCCTCGATTGCCCAAGTGGACGATGACGACCATATAGGTGCAAGACGTTCAGAGCAATCCAGATATCCCGCAACGTTATCGATGCTGCCAAAGAGGCACGCCTCGATCCGAGAGCCATCGCTAGCGCTAAAACGAGTGTGCAAAATAACGGCCCTGTCTGCAGGTTCCGCCATTTTGGTGTAGTTCCATCGCGTGTAGGGTGCAATCGTGACACGACTAACGCCTTTAGCGAAACGAGCGGAGGGCGGTGTTACAAAGTCCTCGACTGCGATTTGTCCAATCTTAGATTCAATCCGACAGGCTATCTCGTGGCGTAGCACACTCCGAGGCTGTTCCATGAGTTCTGCCTGTGGCGCCAAGCCAACGGCAGGCGACTTGAATCCGAGCTGCCAGCCACGCTCCAGATTGATGTTATGGTCGTCTGCGACTCTCCTTACGCCGCGATCTGACCAGTACGTGTACCGCCGTGTAGAGCCTAGTTCACCCATCGGGTTAACCCCCTCCAAAGCACGTGCATGTTGCCCGCAATAATCGCGCGGAATCACAGCCCTACAACTAGCCGTCTAGCGTCTGACTCAGGATCTATAGTTGTTCTGGTATCACTCACTTAATAGCTGCCCGGAAGACGGCAGCAGGTCGCCGCGTAGACCGGCGATGGGCTGACGGTGATCACGACGGAGCACACCCCTACCTTGGGCTGTCCTTAAGCCTGTTGGTGAGCTCTCGCCACATCTGCTGAGAGACTTCCAGTACTGGGCCGTGCGGGTCCTTGCTGTCGCGGACGAAGACCGAACCCCGTGCGGCAACCTCTATGCACTGGCCGCCGTTGTTGCCGGAGTAGGTTGACTTGCGCCAGGTCAGGGCGCGTTGGCCTTCCATGATTCCTCAGCCACTCTCTCGATCAGCTCTCGCGATGGCCCCTTGGGCAGGGCTTCACTGCGGAGGGAATTGAAGCGTAGCGTGACCTGCGACACCATAGCGGCATCGTCATAGACGCGCCCGTCTGCAATGTCCTCAAGGTTCACGATACCGCTAGAGCCCTCCAGGTCAGCGATCGTGCACGCGCCCAGCAGGCCCGAGTGCCCTCCGGCTGAGTAAGGAACGATCTGAACCGTGATGTTCGGCCGCCTTGAGACCTCCACGAGGTACTTGAGCTGGCTGTACATGACGGCCGGCGGCGCTATGGGGCGGTACAGCACGCCCTCGTCTATCAGCGCCCACAGGATCGGCGCGGGCAGGTCCTCGCGCCACAGGACGGACTGGCGTGCGAGCCGTCCCGCTACGAGGTTGTCTACCTCTTCCGACGGGGTGTTCGGCCGCGTGCCCAGCACTGCCCGCGCGTAGTCCTCGGTCTGGAGCAGGCCGGGCACGAGCGAGTGCTCGAAGACGTGAAGCGCCACCGCGTTGGCCTCAAACGGTGCGAAAGACCGGAATGACGCCGGGAACGGCAGGTTGCGGAACTTGGCCACGAACCGCCCGAAAGTCCCTGGAGTGCCAGGTGACCCGTCGGGGCCGTCCTCGGTGAAACCTGGCGTGCCGAATACCCTGTCCACCGCCTTCGCGAGGTCCTTCGACATAGGCCGCCGGCAGGTCTCCACCAGCGCGATCAGCGACTCGCTGAAGCTGATCTTCGCGGCGAGATCCGCCTGACTCCACCCCTTGTCTTCCCGCCATGCCTTCAGCTCATCCGCGATGAGCGAGTCACGGTCCTTACGCCCCGCCGCACGTCCGGCCAATCCTTACACCGCCTTACAGATCACGCCCGTCCACTTACGGTCCGCCGCTACCTCTAGAGGATCGCACGCGCGATCAGATAAGACCAGATCAGTACAACACAGAATAGACGGCATCCGCGCCGAAGGGATCGCAGCAGTGGACGGAAACTCAGAGCATGCCTATGACCGGCATGCCATGCCTGCGCACGCGGACGGGCACGCAGCAAGGGCCACCCAGTACGCCAGGGAGCGCACGCCAGGTGAGCTGAAGACAGCCGGCGAAGAACTGGCTATAGCCAAGGCGCAGGCACCCGCGGGCGGGCTAGCGGCGGCGCTCATCGCCGCTTACGTCCAAGCGGTAGGCAGCGAGTGCGACGCCCGCGCATGGCAGGCAACGCCGTGAGGGTCAGCAGCCGGTACAGCGGCGATCCGGCGATCATCTACCTGTGGTCGACGGTAGCCCGGGACACGCCTTTGCCGCACGGCAACCTCGGCGTCAGCGACAACAAGGACCGGGCACGCATTGCGGCCGAGAACTGCCTTCGCAACGGTCAGGCGCGACTGGCATTCATAGAAGCTGCCCAGACGGTAACAGCCGCATCATCTCTCAGCCCGTGCTACCTGCGGATCGGGGCGGCTTGGTGGGCGACACCCGGCCCGTCAGGAGAGGTCCGGTGGAACAGGTTCACCGGGGACAGCGAGAACTGGGGCCAGGTAGCCAGTGCCCAGCTAACCAAGGACACTCCCCGGTGAGCCCTCCGGACACCTGGGGAGGCTGGCCGCCGAAAGTACCCGGACGGCACGCTCAGGCCTGGGCTGATGTGAAGGCAGAGTTCGGCGAGCGCTGGGATTTCCGGATAGATACAGGCGGGACCTTCGTCGCGACGATCAGGAATCACGGCGGCCATGCCCCGATTCCGTTCTGCGCCGCATCACCAGAGGAACTCGCGCAGCAGCTGCGCAGCGTGGAAGCGCTAACCGCCTTGCTGACCACGGCCTGAATGCCCGGCTTCGCCGAGCAAGACCGATCTGCCGGAGGCCGGTATGAGTGGAAACCAGAGTTCAACGCTCCGCAAGCGGGCGCTACGGCGGCTCAGCCGCGAGCAGCACGCCGCCTACAGCGCGCATTATGAGCAGGTGCTATCGGAAATCCCCGGCGTGACCCGCCATCGCGCGCGCGGACGGGCATGGACCCGCCTCCGGTACGACTTCCCTGACCGGTACCTGGAACTGTTCGCACTCGAACAGTCCGGCACGGACGTGCCGCCCGAAATCCGCAGCAAGTCCTGGCAACGGGCGACCGCCCGGCTAGCTGATCTCCGCGATGCCGCCTACAAGCCACGGTACGCAGAGTTCCGCTCCAAAGGCATGGCGCCCGCGAAAGCCTACGACCGCGCCATAGCCGCCGTCCGCGACAACGAAACAGACCTGTTCGCGCGACTGCTCTCTGAGGAGTACCGACTCTGGCAGGCGCTAGCTGAGACTGCCCGCGCCTGCGACGAAGCCAAGGCCGATCTCCTCCGCAGTTCAGAGGCCCTCCCCGCACTCACCAGCGATACTGGCGCGGGCAGATACGTAGCCCAACCTTGGCCGCCGTGATGGACTGCATAGGACTGCTTGGCCGAACGTAAGGGAAGAAACTCCACCTTTGCCGGTCATGGGAAAGTCGTGCCGGTGTGGGTCCCTGGCGGCTCGTAGTGTGGCACGCTGGGCTGGTGGGCGGGACCGAGACTAGGACGAGATGGGATTTTTTCGTCTCTTACACGCAGGCGGACCGGGCGTGGGCGGAGTGGATTGCCTGGCAGCTGGAACAGGACGGGTACCAGGTCCTGATCCAGGCGTGGGACATGGTGGCCGGTGTCAACTGGGTGCATCTGATGCAGGAGGGTATCCGGGGGGCCGGCCGGACGATAGCGGTGCTGTCACCGGCCTACCTGGAGTCCGTGTTCGGCACGGCGGAATGGGAAGCCGCGTGGCGGGATGATCCGCTAGGGGAGCAGCGCAAGCTGCTGGTTTTCCGGGTCGGGGAGTGCGATCGGCCGGGGCTGCTGGGCGGGGTGGTCAGCGTGGACCTGTCCGGTACCGACCAGGCCGCTGCCCGCGCCCGGATCAGGGATGCGGTCCGGGGTGCGGTGACGGGCCGGGCCAAGCCCCGGACTGAGCCGGGTTTCCCGCCGGCGGCCCGGGTGCGGCGGGGGGTGCCCAGGTTTCCGGGTGCGCTGCCGGAGGTGTGGAATGTCCCGCCGCGGAACCCGAACTTCACCGGGCGCCGGTCCGAGCTGGACCGGGTCCGGGGGCTGCTGGCCGGGAACCCGGCCGTGACCGTGCATGCCCTGCACGGGATGGGCGGGGTCGGCAAGACCCAGACCGCGATCGAGTACGCGCACCGGTACGCGGATGATTATGACCTGGTGTGGTGGGTCGGCGCTGAGCAGCAGGCACTGGTCGGTGACCAGCTCGCCCGGCTGGCCGAGCAGGTCGGCCTGCCGCCGCTGCCTGACCCTGATGCTGTCCTGGCAGCGGTATGCCGGGAACTGCGCGGCCGGGACCGGTGGCTGCTGATCTTCGACAATGCCGAGGACCCGCGGGAGATCAGGCCGCTGCTGCCGGGCGGGGCCGGGCATGTCTTAATCACGACCCGTCGCAGCGGCTTCCGGTCCCTCGGCGGCGTCCTGGACCTGGATACCCTCGGCCGGCCGGACGCTGTGATGCTGCTGCGCAGCCGGGCACCGGAGCTGACCGAGGAGCAGGCCGGGCTGCTGGCCGGGCGGCTGGCTGACCTGCCGCTGGCCCTGGACCAGGCTGCGTCCTACCTGGATCAGACGGGGATGCCGGCGGAAGAGTACCTGCGGCTGCTCGACACCCGCGGTGCTGACCTGCACGGCCGTGGCCATGCCGCCGGGCACCCGGGCAATGTCGCCACTGTCTGGTCGGTATCGATGGACCGGCTCTGGGAGACCGCCCCGGCTGCGGTCCAGCTCCTGCAGTTGTGCGCATGGCTGGCCCCCGAACCGTTCCCCCTGGACCTGTTCACCGGCCACAGCAGCCTGCTCCCCGAACCTCTGGCCGGCGTGGCGGCCGACCCGGTTGCCTTCAGCGACGCGGTGGGTGCCCTGGCGGACTATTCCCTGGCACGGCGGGCCGGGGACACTGTGGTCGTGCACCGGCTGATCCAGGACGTTACCCGCCAGCGCACCGCCGGGTACGTCGCAGCGGAAGCAAGCAAGCCCCTGGAAACGGTTCTTGCCCTGCTGCAGGCTGACCTGCCCGGCGAGGTCTCGGGTATCCCGGAAAACTGGCCTCGCTGGCGGGCACTGCTGCCCAGTGTGCTCACGGCGACCGCGTATCACCCGGATACGGCCAGCGAAGGCCCGGCTGCCTGGCTGCTTACCCGTGCAGGTTTGTATCTCAGCAGCCAGGGCCGGTACGCCGAGGCACTGCCGCTGAATCAGCGGGCACTGCGTATCCGCGAGGCTGCTCTCGGCCCCGACCACCCCGACGTGGCCACCGACCTCAACTACCTGGGCTGGGTGCTATCGGACCTGGGCCAGTCCGGGGAGGCGCTGCCCCTGCACCAGCGGGCACTACGCATCCACGAGGCTGCTCTCGGCCCCGACCACCCCTACGTGGCCACCGGCCTCAACTACGTGGGCCGGACGCTATCGGACCTGGGCCGGTCCGCCGAGGCGCTGGCCCTGCAGCAGCGGGCACTGCGCATTGATGAGGCTGCTCTCGGCCCCGACCACCCCTACGTGGCCACCGGCCTCAACCAGGTGGGCCGGGCGCTGTCGGATCTGGGCCGGCCCGCCGAGGCGCTGGCCCTGCAGCAGCGGGCACTGCGCATTGATGAGGCCGCTCTCGGCCCCGACCACCCCTACGTGGCCACCGACCTCAACCAGGTGGGCCGGGCGCTATCGGACCTGGGCCGGCCCGCCGAGGCGCTGCCCCTGCACCAGCGGGCACTGCGCATTGATGAGGCCGCTCTCGGCCCCGACCACCCCTACGTGGCCACCGACCTCAACCAGGTGGGCCGGACGCTGTCGGACCTGGGCCGGCCCGCCGAGGCGCTGCCCATGCACCAGCGGGCACTGCGCATCCACGAGGCTGCTCTCGGCCCCGACCACCCTTCCACCCGCCAAAGCCGCAAGTACGTCGAGCAACCGCAGTCTCAATGAAGGCTGGCAACCCAGCGGAATCCAAATCTGGAGCAGGGAGGTGCAATCTTGGTTATGCCGCCTCTAACATCCTGACACGTAGGGCAGAGAGTCCGGGTTGGTTGGTCATGGAAAAGTCAGGGTCGGTAGCTACCCTAACCGCCGAAACGAGACAAAACGCGCATGTCCTCTTGCGAGTGAGGTGTTCGATTCAACCGCTCCCATCTTGAGTTAATACCTCAACCAGGGGAAATAGTGTTGTTATCCCATACGGGTTGACAGTTGGCGCCATTGGCATGCTCGCCTCCGCCCCTCAATCCCCGCGGCGGCTATCCCAGGGCGGCGACGAGGTTCGTTGCGCGGGTGTCGGGGGATCCGGCGATGGAGTAGTTCATGACGTAGCCGAAGGCAAGGCCCTGCTCGGGGTCGGCGAAGGCCAGCGATCCGCCGCGGCCGGGATGCCCGAAGGAAGCCGGTCCGCCGCAGGGCAGGTACGGCGGCGCGGGCAGCTGGTACCCGGTCGCGAAGCGGGTGGGCATGAACGTGACCCGGTCCAGGCCGGTGGTCTGCTGCTGGATGGCGGCGGCCACGGTGTCTTCCCGCAGCAGTCGCACCCCGTCAACGTTGCCGATCAGCGCCGCGTACATGCGGGCCAGGCCGCGGGCGGTGCCGATGCCGTTGGAGGCGGGCAGTTCGGCCTGGTGCACCTGCGGGGAGTTGTAGTCGATTTCCTCGGTGGTGTCGGACCGGTTGAGCAGCGACGCCGGGTCCAGGGTGGCCTTGAGCAGCTCGCGGAACTGCTCTGGCACGTTGTCAGGTGTCAGGCCGGACAGGTCAGGCAAGGGCGCGTACACCAGCCGGCTGAGCCGCGGCTCCGCTGATCTGGGCAGCCCGATGTACAGGTCCAGGCCCAGCGGCCCGCTGATCTCGTCGGCGACGAACTGCCCGATGGTGCGGCCGGTGACGCGGCGGACCACCTCGCCGACCAGCCACCCGTAGGTGCGAGCGTGGTAACCGAACGCGGTGCCCGGTTCCCACACCGGAGCCTGCGCGGCGAGCGCGTCGACCACAGGATCCCAGGCGAGCACATCGGCCACCGGCAGCGGTGCGTCAAGCACCGGCAGGCCGGCCTGGTGAGTCAGCAGCCACCGCACCGGGACGTCGGCCTTGCCCGCCGCCGCGAATTCCGGCCAGTACTTCGCCACCGGGGCGTCCAGGTCCAGCTGTCCGCGTTCGGCCAGCATGTGCGCGACCGTGGCCACGATTCCCTTGCCGGCGGAATAGAACAGCTGCAGCGTGTCGCGCTCCCACGGCCGCCCCGTCTGCGGATCTGCGGTCCCTGCCCAGATATCGACCACCGGCCGGCCTTCGCTGTACACGCAGACCGCGGCGCCGACGTCGCCGTGGCTGGCGAAGTTATCCGCGAACACCTCGGCCACCCGCTCGTACCCCGGCTCGACCGTGCCCTGAACGCTGATAGTCATGCCCCACAGCTTCCCGTTCACGTAGATGCACATCAATTACCCCAGAGGTAAAGCCCCCGCACAACGGGCAGATCCGGCAGGGGGCTAGGCTGCCACCGTGCCGATGACGAGCAGCGAGACGATGGGCTGGCTCCGGACGGCGGTGGGCTTCGCGCTCATCGCGGCGCCCAGGGTGCCGATGCGGCTGACCGGCTGGAAGGAACCAGCCGGCGCCGATGTCCTGCTGATGCGCACAATCGGCATCAGGGATCTTGTCCTCGGCATCGGTACGATAGCCGCGGCGCGATCGGACAACATGACCGATGCCCGCCGCTGGACAACGGCAGCGCTGGCGAGTGACTCGCTGGACACTGCCGCCAGCCTGGCAAGCTATCGCTCCATCGGGAAACGCGATTCCGTGGGCGCCGCGGTGCTCGCGCTCGCCTTCGTCTGCGGCGACCTCAAAGCGCGCAAGGATCAAGCCAAGTCTCAGCCCTAGGGTCGCAGCTGGATCCACGCGGTGGTGTCGGCCGGCAGGTACCCATCCTCATCCAGGGCGGAGCTGGTCAGCAGCACGGTCCCGGCCGGCAGCCGCACCGCCGCCGGCCCGAAGTTCGTCACGCATCCCCAGCCGCCATCCCGCTTGAAGGCAACGACCTCGTCGTCATCCACCGCGAACATCCACGAGAACCCGTCCCCAGAGGCTGCCGCCGCCCGCCGCAGCGCCAGGGCCCGCCGGTACAGCGTCAGCGTAGAGTCCCCGTCTGCGGACTGTACTGACATCGCGTACGACGCGAACGACGCCGGCTGCGGCAGGTGCGGTGCGGCATCACCGAACCCGAAAGCGACCCCGTCCGCGGTCCAGGGGAGTGGGACGCGGCAGCCGTCCCGGCCCGTGCTGGCACCCCCGCTGCGGAAGAACACCGGGTCCTGTCGTCGTGCATCGGGGATGTCGGCGGCTTCCGGCAGCCCGAGCTCCTCGCCCTGGTACAGGTACATGCTGCCGGGCAAGGCGAGCGCGAGCAGTGTCGCGGCCCGTGCCCGCGCCAGCCCGAGCCGGGTCGCGTGCCGGACCACGTCGTGATTGGACAGCACCCACGTGCTGGACGAGTCGTTCTCTCTGGCCAGCTCAACGTTGGTTTCGATGATTTTCCGGAACGAAGCCGCTTCCCAGGACGCTTGCAGCAGGTCGAAGTTGAATGCCTGCCCGAGCCCGTCGGCACGCGCGTACCGCACCCGCCGGTCCGCGTCGACCCAGGCCTCGGCGACTGCGGTAAGCGGCGGCGTGTACTGGTTGAACAGGGCGCGCCACGACGTATAGATGTCGTCGAGCTCGTCCCGGTCCCACAGCGGATGCTGTCCCGGCGGGTAGGCCTGCTGCGTCAGTGACGCCCAGCTGGGCAGCGCTCCTTCGGCAGGCAGCGACTTGGCCAGCAGGTTCGCCACGTCGATCCGGAAACCGTCGACGCCGTGGTCCCCCCAGAACCGCAGTGTCCGCAGGAAGTCGGCGCGGACGTCCGGGTTGCTCCAGTTCCAGTCTGGCTGCTCGGGGGTAAACAGGTGCAGGTACCACTGTCCGTCCGGAACCCTGGTCCACGCGGGTCCGCCGAAGAAGGACCGCCAGTCCGCCGGAGGCTCATCTCCGGTTCCGTCCCGGAAGATGTACCGGTCTCGCTCGGGCGAGCCAGGGCTGGCCGCGACCGCATCGCGGAACCACTGGTGCCGGTTAGAGCTGTGGTTAGGCACGATGTCCACGATGACCTTGATCCCATGCGCGTGCAGCGCGTCGACCAGCGAGCCGAACTGCGCGAGCGTGCCGATGACCGGGTCTATGTCGCGGTAGTCGTCGACGTCGTATCCGCCGTCCGCCAGCGCCGAAGGATAGAAAGGGCTCAGCCACACGGCGTCGATGCCCAGCTCAGCCAGGTAGCCGACCCGGGACAAGATGCCGTCCAGGTCGCCGATCCCGTCGCCGTTTCCGTCCGCGAAGCTTCGCGGATAGATCTGGTACACCACGGCCCGCCGCCACCAGTCCCGCTCCACCGCGGCCTCCCGCATGCCAGTTACATCCATGTCCGCAAAGGTAGCCTGACGTCCATGACCGACGTACTCGCGCAGGCAGCGCAGGCTCTAGCCGAGGCCGCGTTCCGGACCGGAGACTTCACCACGGCCGAGCGCCTGTACGGTGAGGCGCTCACGGCCGCCGGGCACGACACGTCCGCGCAAGCCCAGGCAGTCGGCGGGCAGGGCATGACGCAGCACTACCGGAACATCACCTGCCTGATGGCTGGCCGCGCGGTAGCCGAGGCAGACATTCTCGCCGAGGAAGCGGTGATGCGCCGCTCGCTGGAGCTGTGGCAGCAGACAGCCGACGCGGCGGGCACCGCCATGGGGATGTTCGGTGTAGGGCTCGTGTTCCAGGTGCTGCGCCGGGACTGGGCTGCCGCGATGCCTTATTTCTGGCAGGCGCTCGGTCTCGCCGAGGCGGTCGAGGAAAGCGGCGACCTGCACGGTTGCTCGGAGATCCACCGGCACATCGGCTTCTACTACCTGGTCGAGGACATCCGGCCCAGGGAAGCCGTGCGCCGCCTGGCGTATTCGCTTGCCCTCCGCGAACGGATCGGCGACGAGCGCCTGATCCCCAGCGGCCTGGTCGCACTCGGTGAGGCAGAACTCGACGCGGGCAATCCCCAGCGTGCCGTCGACTTGCTGCGACGGGCAGTCACCGTCGCACGTCAGGCCCAGCTGCACCCCGGACGGATCAAGGATGCTGAAGACACCCTCCGTGAGGCCGAAGCGGCGTTGGCCGGCTAGCTTGCCGGCAGCAGGGCGCGCAGCCGTGCCGCGAACTCGGCCGGGTGCTGAATCATGCCTGCGTGGTTGCCGGGCAGCTCGATCAGCGACGTGCCGAGGTGCCGGGCCAGGTGCAGCGCGCACTGGTAGGGGTAGAAGTCGCGGCCGTCCTGGCTGCCGGTTACGGCAATCCGGCCGGACAGGGCGCTCAGCCGGCCGAGGTCAAGCCGGGAGTCACCGATCGCGGGCGCGTCGCGCCGGATGAACAGCTCCACGTCCGCCGGGTTGCTGCCGGGCCGGCCAGCAGGGCTGCCTTCCGCAACGCCTGTCGCGGGGAGGTGCCCGCGCGTGACGCCGATGGACGCGGCGATAGCGTTCAGCGCGGAGCCGGCGTCGGGTTCGGCATCGAGGTTGAGGTCGAATGCCTGGCGATGCTCGCCGCTGAGCACCTGGCCGAGCGGGGGTTCGTGGACGATGAGCGTCTCGATGCTGCCGGGTGCGATGGCGGCGAGCTCGAGGGCAATGAGCGCGCCGAAGCTCGTGCCGAAGACCGAGACCGGTTCCGGTCCCAGGTCCGCGATGAGTCGGCGCAGGTCGTCAGCGTGCTGGGCGATACTGGCCGGCGCACCGGGGTGATCCAGCCGGCTGCGGGAGTAACCGCGCCGGTCATAGCTGACCACCGTGTGATCGGTGGCCAGTTTGTTAGCGAGCGGCTGGAGGGTGTCCGCGTTGCTGGGGCCGCCGCCTGCTAGTACCAGCGTGGGCCCGTGCCCCTCTACCCGGTAGTAAATCGAGCCTCCGGGGATTTCGGCCAGATGCGCGCCGGCCCGGCGCGTTGATGCGCCGGGTCGGGCGGAATCGGGGTTGGCCAGGCTGCTCACTTTCCGGCCTTCGCGGTCTTTCCGGCCTTCGCAGGGTTCGACCGCCGGGAGTGGATGACCTGGACGACAGACAGGACGGTGAAGGCGGCGCAAACCGTCGTCCAGGTGTGTGAGTAGTGGTGGGTGATGGCGATGTCAAGGAATACGGCGGAGGAGACGAGCCCGAGGTAGGCGGCGAGGACGGGGTGGAAGTGCTTGATGACGAGGATCACGGGAGGGTTCCTTTTCTTGAAGGTCGTGCTGGTGGGTTGACGCGGGTTGGTTCGTGCAGCGGATCAGAAGTCGTCGGCGATGCCGCGCACCGCCATACGGACGGATGTCCGCACGACGTCCGCCAGTGGTGCCGGCGGGCTCGGCTGGCGGTACCAGTACAAGATCGCGGCCCGTTCCGCCGCGACCGTGACGCCGGCGAGGACAAGGGCCTCCAGCGTCCCGGTCGCGGTGCCGGTGCGGTGGGCGATGGCGTCGGCCAGCGCTACCTCGGCACCGGAGGCCGCCTTGAGAAACTCACCGTGCAGAGCCGGCTCGGCAGCTGTCAGGGTGCGGAATTCACGCAGCCAGCCGGCCGGCAGCCCTTCCATGCCGGTGTCCCCGTATAGCTCGCCGATCGCGCCGACCAGGACCTCGGTCAGCGGCTCGGCAGACGGCCGGCTTGTTACGTATTCCGCCAGCTGCGCCGTCCGCAGCGTGGTCGGCCAGACGATCGCGGCCTCCTTGCTAGGGAAGTAGTTGTTGAACGTCCGGGTGGAGACACCAACGGCGGCGGCGATCTCGGGTACCCGCACGCCTGCCAGGCCGTGAGCCTTGGCCAGCTCGAATGCGGCGAGTGCGAGGTCCAGCCGGGTCTGCTCTTTCTGCAGGTCGCGCCTGCGAGCCGGTGCGGATCCGAGGTCAGTAGCTGAGGTCATGCCCAAACCATAACCCGAAGTTTGCGTATTACGCAAGTGATGCGCACCAAGAAATTTATGCGTGCCGCGCACCACGCCCCCGCGCGTCGCAACCCCGCGCGCAGCCCCGCGCGCAGCCCCGCGCGCAGCCCCGCGCGCAGCCCCGCGCGCAGCCCCGCGCGCACCACCCGCCCCCGCGCCGTCCCGACCTGCGGTCGCCACGAACGGCCGTTTCGCCGGAAGATCCGCGCTCGCCGGAAGAAAAAGAGTCAGAAACGACCACTAATCCTCCGTCGAGCACCGAATTTCCGTCTTAATCGGCCGGATGCCCACCTCAGTCGGAACCCTCGCCTCAGTCGGAACTCTCGCCTCAGTCGGAACTCCGGCCTCAGCCGTAACACCGGCCTCAGTCGGAACTCTCGCCTCAGCCGGGACCCCGCCCCGGCCGGACGCGAGCTAGTGGTGGCTGCCGGCGAGGATCGCTACGGTGATGAGGATCGCGTCGTAAAGGAAGTGCGCGAGGATCGGCCGGTTCAGCTTGCCGTTCTTCTGGAACGAGCGGGTCAGGAAGTAGTTGACCGGCAGCAGTGTCACAAAGCCGACGCCGTAGTAGACGTGGTAGCTCATCCGGACGGCCATGCTCGTCCACAGGGCCTTGTCCTGTGACCAGCCCAGCTGATCAAGACGTGTCACCAGGTAGCCGTTCACCACGACCTCTTCGGCGATTGCCGTGATCAGTGACTGGCTTACGCCCAGGATGATGTAGTACGCCGGCAGGTTCAGGTGCCCTGCCGTGTTCATCAGCCGCGTGTGCTCAAGCGGGATCAGCGGGATGGTGAACAGGAAGGATCCGAGGATCCCCGCGCCGACGAGCCCGAGGATCGCCCCGAAGTCGGGCCAGCTCATCCGGGTCAGGCCGAGGCCGGCGGGCGGTTGTCCTGTGCGGGCCAGCAGCAGCAGGGCGACCGGCACCGCCGCCGCCACGGGCATGTAGCTGAGCAGGCCCAGGATGACGTTCAGTACCGGCTGGTGCGGGGTGAGGGCGGGCAGCTGGACTAGCTTGGCGTTGGTGGCCAGGTGCACGACGAGGATGATGACGGCACTGACGACCGCGGGGAAGAAGGCACCGAAGACGACGAACCTGGTCTCCCAGATCAGGCTCGACCTGGTGAGCTCGGTGGGCACGATCGGCGTGGGCTTCCTCGGCTCTAGGGGAACCCAGAAAACCCAGTCGTCAGGGGCGGGTGGCCAGTCCGCCGGCGGTTGCCAGCCGATCGGCGGCACCCAGCCGGCCGGAGTCTCTGGCCAGCCAGGTGCGGGCCGCCAGATCATCCCGTGTGAACTCACGTACGCATAATGCCATAACACGGCACTGCCCCAGCACCCCCACCGAGCCGCGATCATGAGACGCCTTGCGGGTGCGGCCGCGGAGGTGCGCGATAATGACGGTTATGGAACGAGCGGGACAGCCGGGTGACGGCGACGAGCGCAGTATTACCGTCGGGTGGCTTCGGTTTCACCGCGATGCCCTCGCGGCCAAGTGCGACGGCCTGACCCCGGAGCAGCTGGTCCTCCGGCCGTCCCCGCCGTCGAAGCTCAGCCTGCTCGGCCTGGTCCGGCATCTTACCGAGCAGGAGCGCGTGTGCGGCTACGCGCTCGGTGCGCACGCGAAGCTGCATTTCGTCTACGGCGAGTACACCGACGACGGCCCGGAGTGGGATTTCGATGCCGACGTCTCGATGGTGGCGGAGTCGTTCGTGAACTGGAGGCGGGAGAACCACGCGACCGACGCCGTCATCGGCACGATTACCGACCTGGCCGCCAAGGGCCCAAGCGCCCGCTCCGCGCGGTGGTCCTTGCAGAAGCTGGTCGGTGAGTACGCCCGCCACAACGGTCACGCCGACATGCTCCGCGAGCGGATCGACGGCGCCACCGGCGAGTAGTCGTTCGGCGTCCTGTGCTCGCCCGCAGTTAACCCGGTGTGTCTGCTTTAATCGCTTGTGCCCGCACCCGTCCCGGGCGCAACGGAGGAACCCCCGATGTGTCTCGGCCACACCCATGCGCTCTCCGGTGCCGCCACCGGTGCCGCGGTGGGCCTTTTTATCCTGCACACCAGGACGTCCGGCACCGCCGATCTGGCCCTGCTGAGTGCGGGCTTCGCGGTCGTGCCGGATATAGATAAGTGCGGCGCGACGGTCAGCCGCTCGTTCGGCTTCCTGACCGAGAGCTTCGCGTGGCTGGTGGGCCGGATCTCCGGCGGCCACCGGCACGGCACGCACTCCCTGATTGGCATCGCGACCTTCACCGGCCTGGCCTTTCTCGCGTGCAGGTACCGTGCCGACTGGCCGGGACGGGTCGGCCTGATGCTGATCCTCGCGATCGGCTTCGCCGCGGGGCTGCGGGCGCTGCGGATCGGCGGTCATTTCGCGGATGCGCTCGCCCTGGCTGCCGCGGCCTACATCTGCTGGAAGGGCTGGAACCTGACGCTGATCCCGGTGGCCGCCGCGGCCGGCACCACGACGCACATCGTCGGCGACATGCTCACCATCGAGGGCTGCCCGCTGCTGTGGCCGTTCACCCTCGCGCACTTCAAGATCCTGCCCCGCCCGTTCTCCTTCCGCACCGGCACCTGGCGGGAGCATGTCGTCCTGGTGCCGCTGCTGTTCGTCGCGCTAGCCTGGCTCGCCTATCGCGTGGCGCTCACCGGGCACTACGTTCATGGGAGGACCTGGATCTTACGGCCCTCGCCGCGCTTGAACTTGGCGAGTGCGTCGGCGTATGAGGCCAGCGGAAGCCGGTCGCTGATGAAGACATCGGGGTCGAGCAGGCCGGCGGCGAACATGTCCGCGGCGCGCTCGTAGCTGTGCAGCACCGCCATGGAGCCGGTGATGGTGATCTCCTTGTTGTAGATGCGGTACGGCTCGATGGTGACCCGGGTGGCGTAGGCGGCCACGCCGAACTGGAGGAACGTGCCGGCCGGTGCGACCCGGGCCAGGCCATCCTGGATCGCGGCGGCGGCACCGGTGGCGTCCACCACCAGCTCCCACCCACGTGGACGATCCAGTGAATCCGCCGACGTCACGGCGTTAGAGCAGCCAAGGGAGCGCGCTGTCTCCAGCCGCGAGGGGTTGATGTCAACGACATCCACCGACGCGGCGCCTGTCCGCTTGGCCAGCTCCAGCATCATCAGGCCCATGGTGCCAGAGCCGTAGATCAGCACATGCGCGCCGAGCTGGGATTTCAGCACGTCGTAGCCGCGGATCGCGCAGGACAGTGGCTCGATGAGGGCGGCGTCTTCCAGCCGGATATGGTCGGGCAGCACCACGCAGTTGCCGAGCGGTACCGCTACGAACTCGGCGGCGGCACCGGGCTTGCTGACCCCGATGGCGTTCCACCGCTCGCACATGTTGTTGTGCCCGATCTTGCAGTAGTGGCACTCGTTGCAGTACAGCGACGGGTCGACCGCGACCCGCTGGCCGATGCTCAGCTCGTGCACATCGGAGCCGACCGCGGCGACGGTCCCCGCGAACTCGTGCCCGGGGATGATGGGCAGCGACGGCGCGAATTCGCCCTCGAGGATGTGCAGGTCGGTGCCGCAGATGCCGCAGGCGGCCACCTGGACGACGACCTCGCGCGGACCGGGTGACGGATCGGCCACGTCCACAACCTCGACCTGGCCGACATCTTTAATGACGACAGCGCGCACTACTTCACTGCTCCCATAGACAGGCCGCGGACGAGCTTGCCCTGGGCGGACCAGCCGGCGATAAGCACCGGCAGGCAGGCCATCGTGGCGGCGGCGGACAGGTGCGCCAGGAACGGGCCTTCTGGCTGGACGAAGCCGACCAGGAAGATAGGCATGGTCGCGGCGTTGATGGTGGTGAGGTTGACGGCGAGGAAGAACTCATTCCAGGAGAAGATAAAGCAGATCAGCGCCGCGGCGGCCAGGCCGGGGCTGATGATCGGGATGATGACCGAGCGCAGCTGGCGGATGACGCCTGCGCCGTCGACCCGGGCGGCCTCGATGATTTCCGCTGGTATCTCCAGCAGGAATGAGCGCAGCATCCACACCGCGACCGGCAGGTTCATCGAGGTGTAGAGGATGATGAGCGTGCGCTCGTGGTCCAGGATGTGCAGGTCCTTGGCGATGATGTACAGCGGAATGATGGCGCCGACGATCGGCAGCATCTTCGTGGAGATGAAGAAGAACAGCACGTCCCGCCACTTGCGGACCGGGCGGATCGACAGGGCGTAGGCGGCGGGCAGGGCCAGCAGGATGACGATCAGCGTGGCCAGCAGCGTGATCGTCAGGGAGTGCTCCAGGTAGGGCGCCATGCCGTTCAGGCCGCCCGCGCCCTTCCACACCGACGTGTACTCGGAGAAGGTCGGCTTGAAGATGAAGTGCGGGGTGCTGGTGTCGGCGTTGACCTCTGTCTTCAGGCCGGTCAGCCCCATCCACAGCACCGGGAAGAAGAAGGCGACCACTACGATCCAGGTCAGCAGGCCAAGCAGCAGCCGGGTCAGCGGCTTCACCTGACGCTCGGTCGCGGTCCGCTGGCGGCGCTTGAACGGCCCTCTCATCGGGAGAACAGTCATCGGCCCCTCATCCCCTCCGCGCTGAACAGGCTCGAGATCGTGCGCAGGGCGACGGTCGCGATGAGGATGGTCGCCACGACGACGATCACGGCCATCGCGGAGGCCTGGCCGATATTAAAGCCCTGGAAGGCGATCTGGTAAATGTAATAAGGCAGGTTGGTGGTGAGGGTGGCCGGGCCGCCCTGGGTGATGATGTAGATCCCGTCGAAGGCCTGCACGATGTAGATGGAGCCGAGCAGGACGCCTAGCTCCAGGTAGGGCCGCAGCATGGGCAGGGTCAGCGAGCGGAAGATCCGCCACGCCCCGGCCCCGTCGACCCTGGCCGCCTCGAGGATGTCCTCCCGCTGGCTCTGCAGCCCGGCGAGCAGGAGCAGCACCATGAACGGCGTCCACTCCCAGGTGAGGAACGTGATGATGGTCGCCTGCGGGAACGAGCCGATCCAGTTCTCGTTGTGCACGCCGAACGGCCGCAGGAAGTAGTTCAGCAGGCCGAAGGTGGTGTCGAGGATGGTGAACTTCCACACCAGGGCGGCGGCGGTCGGCATCACGAGGAACGGGCTGATGATGAGCGTGCGCAGGAAACCGCGGCCGAACACGTGCCGGTTCAGCAGCAGCGCGATGCCCAGCCCGAACAGCAGCGAGAGGATCACCGGTGCCGCGGTGAACAGCACGGTGTTGACCACGGCGGCGCGGAAGATGGGGTCGTCGAACACGACCTTGTAGTTGTAGATGGTGGGGAAGTCCCGTGGCGCGGTCGGGTAGTTCAGGTCGTATTTCTGGAAGCTGTACCACAGCGTCAGCAGGAACGGGATCTGGGTGACCACGAACATGAAGACGAGTGCCGGAACCAGCGGCGCCCGCCTGATCCATGACTCATAGTTGCGCAGTGGCGCCGCAGGCCGGGTCCCGGCCTGCGGCGGCGCGACTGGTGTATCGATCACGGGCTGCTACTTGTAACCGGCCGCTATGACGGCTTGCTGCGCTATCTGCTGGCTCTTTGCCAGCGCCTGCGCGACCGTCTCCTGGCCGTCGATGGCCGCGGTTATCTGCGCGGAGACTAGCGCGCCGAACTCCTCGAACTCGGGGATCCCGACGTACTGGACGCCCGGCACGGGCTGCGGCGCAACCCCCGGCTGGGTGATGTTGACCGAGTCGATTTCCTGCAGGGTGAGCGGGGCGAACGCGCTGGCCGCCGCCAGGTACTGCGGGTTGTGGTAGGTCGAGGTACGCGTCCCCGGCGGGACCGCGGCCCAGCCGTTCTTGGAGGCGTCGTACGCGATGTACTGCTTGGACGTCGCCCAGCTCATGAACTGCCAGGCGGCCGACTTGTTCTTGGACGCACTTTCCAGCGCCAGTGCCCAGCTCCACAGCCAGCCGGAGGAGGAGGTCAGGTCGACCGGGGCCGGCGCGAAGCCGATCTTGCCCTGCACCGGGCTGCCGGACGCGTCAAGGGTGGAGGCGGCGACAGTAGCGTCGTACCACATGGCTGCCTTCTGCTGCTGCATGATGGTCAGGCACTGGTTGAAGCTGTCGTTGCCTGCGCCCTTCTCGCCGTAGTTCTTGACCAGGTTCACGTAGAAGGTTGTCGCGTTCTCGAACGCGGGCGAGGTCAGCTCGGCGTCCCAGCTCGTGTTGAACCACTGGCCGCCCATGGTGTTGACAACGGTGTCCAGCGAGGCGAGGTTGTCGCCCCACCCGGTAAGGCCGCGCAGGCAGATGCCGGCCACGCCGGCTGACGGGTCGTTCAGCTTGGCCGCCAGGGCCGCGATCTGCGCCCAGGTCGGGTGCGCGGGCATGGTGACGTGCGCCGCCGCGAACATTGCCTTGTTGTACATCATGAACGACGACTCGCCGTAGAACGGGACCGCGTACAGGCTGCCGCTGGACGACAGGGCGGTCGCGATCGGCGGCAGCAGGTCGCTGACGTCGTAGCTGGGATCGGCGGCGGTGTACGAGTTGAGGTTGACGATCCAGTTGTTCTTGGCCCAGGACGCGATGTCGTTCGGGCCGATCATCACGACGTCGTACTGGCCGGCGCCGGTGGCGACGTCTTTCTCGACGTCCTCGCGCTCGGTATTCTCGTCATAAGTGACGAACTTGACCTTGATGCCGGGGTGACTGGCCTCAAAGCCCCCGGGCGTCAGCTGCTCGATCGTCGTCATCAGGGGGTTGGCGGTGACGGCCACCGTAATCGTCACCGGCGATGATGAGCTTCCGGTGGCGCCACCGGAAGCTCCTGGGGAGCTCGAACTGGAGCACGCGGCAAGCGCTACCGAACCCGCGGACGCGATGGCAAGTAGCGCGATCGTCCTGCTATACCTACTTCGGCGGAGCAGCACTGTTCCTCCTAGAGAAGGCTCCTAACCGGAGGAGTCCAGATAGAAGCTGAGAATGCGGATGCGAGGGAGCGGCGGCCCCGCGGAGGCCTCCGGTGCGGATATCGTTGTCCGAACTTTGCGCCTATCCGGCAGGTGTGTCAATACTTCCGTCAGGTTTCGTAGGCTACGATCTGGTTTCGCTCGGTACACCCTGGTAGCTGACCAGGCGTTTTTTGGTCTATACCAGTCCACAAGAGTTTCGCTACGGTACAGCTCATCCGTCAGATCTTGGACAACGTTGTCTGCACATGTAAGGTTTAGGGACCATGACAGACGAAGTGGATAGACGCCGACAGCGCTCCCAGGTGGCCCGGCGCCGGGCGGCGGACGACGCCGAGCCGCGCGCCGCGCGCCGCGGTGCCGCGCGCCCCACCATGCGCGACGTCGCCGAGCGCGCCGGTGTCGGCATCAAGAGCGTGTCCCGGGTGGTCAACGGGGAGTACGTCCGCCCCGAGACCGAGCGGGTCATCGTCGCTGCCATCGCGGAGCTGGGGTTCAGCCGCAACGACAGCGCCGCGATGCTCAGGCAGGGCTCCACGGACAGCATCGGCCTGGTGCTCGAGGACATCGCGGAGCCGTTTCACTCCACGCTGACCCGGGCGGTCGAGGCGGTGACGGTGGCGAACGGCTCGATCCTGATGACCGCGTCCTCGGGGGAGGATCCCGAGCGGGAACGCCAGGTGGTGCAGGCGTTCTGCGCGCGCCGGGTGGACGGGCTGATCGTGGTGCCGGCCGCCGCGCACAGCCACAAGTACCTGCTCTCGGACATCCAGGCCGGGATGGCCACGGTGTTCGTGGACCGCCCGCCGGACGGCATCGAGGCGGATACCATCCTCGCCGACAACATGGAGGGTGCCCGCGGCGGCGTCGCCCACCTGCTCGAGGTAGGGCACCGGCGGATCGGCTTCATCGCGGACAACCCGGATATCTTCACCGCCACCGAGCGACTGCGCGGGTACCGGTACGCGCTGGCGGACGCGGGCCTGCCCTTTGATCCGAGCCTGGTGGAGAAGGCGCCGCCCACCGACGGCAGCGTGGCCGCCGCCATCGACCGGATGCTGCGGATGGACGCACCGGCAACGGCGTTCTTCACTGGCAACAGCCGTATCACCATGATGTTCCTGCGAGCCATAAGGAAAAGCGAGCATGCCATGCCTGCACTGGTTGCCTTTGACGATTTCGAGCTCGCCGACATGCTGACGCCGGCGATCTCGGTGGTTTCCCAGGACGCGGCCAGCATGGGCCGGGCGGCGGCGGAGCTGCTGTTCCGCCGGCTCGGTGGCGACGACGGCCCCACCCAGTCCGTGTACCTGCGGACCCGGTTGATCGCCCGCGGTTCCGGCGAGATCCCGCCGCCAGCGGGCAGCGCGGCGTCGTGATCCTCGTCGCCGGCGAGGCACTCATCGACATGATCCCGGTGCCCGGCCAGCCGAACCGGTATGACGCGCGGCTGGGCGGTGCGTCGTTCAGCGTCGCCATCGGTCTCGCCCGCCTGGACCAGCAGGTGAGCTTCCTCGGCCGCATCAGTGCCGACGTGTTCGGCCGCCAGCTGCGGGACCAGCTGGCCGCGGCGGGGGTGGACACGTCTCTGGTAGCGGCGGCTACCGAGCCGACCACGCTCAGCGTGGCCGCCCTGGACGCGCACGGCAAGCCCGAGTACGGCTTTTACGCGAACGGGACCGCGGACTGGCAGTGGACGGAATCGTCGATCCCTGCCGTGCTGCCGTCCAGCGTCCGGGCGCTGTATGCCGGCGGCCTGGCGCTGCGTTTCCCGCCGGGGGCGGCGGTGCTCGAAGAGCTCATGTGGCGTGTCCGGCAGGAGGGTGAGGTGCTGATCTTCTTCGATCCGAACGTGCGCGGCGGTTCCGGCTTCTCGGCCGACGCCGAGCGCGGCCGGGTGGAGCGCCAGCTCGAGCTCGCCCATGTGATCAAGGCAAGCGAGGACGACATCGCCCTGCTCTACCCCGGGCGTCACTACCACGACATCGCCGCCGAGTGGCAGCGCAAGACCGCCGGGACCGTCATCGTCACCCTCGGCCCGCACGGCGCATACGCCCTGACCGCCGGCGGCGCCGAACTGTCCGTCCCTGCCGCCCCGGTAACGGTCGTGGACACCGTAGGCGCCGGCGACGCCTTCTCCGCCGCCCTCCTGGACGGCCTCCTGCCCCCCGCCATGCCCGCCGTCCCGGATCCCGCTGCCGCCCTAGCCCGGATCGACGCCGACGCCACCCGCCGCATCCTGGAACGGGCATGCGTGAGCGCCGCCTACACCTGCGGCCAGATAGGCGCCCAGACCGCCGACGCCCCGACCCTGGCCGCCCTCATCCAGCACGCCCCCGCTTCTCCGCGCGCCGGCACCGTTTAGTGGAGTATCCGGGCTTAGGGTGCTGCGGGTGCCGTACTCTTCCCGAACCGATTTCATGAGAAAAATTTTTGCAGCTCGTGAAATCAGTTTCGGAAGAAAATAGCTCTTCTCGCGGTCCGAGGTAACCGAAAGTCTCGACGGCTAACCGTAACTGCTGGCCGCTCTCTGTTGGCATGGAGGCGGGCTGACTGGGCTGCGACAGATGCCAGCCGAGTTCACCGATGCGGAGACCGGCCTGGAACCTGCTTTTGGCATCTACCCTGGCCATGATGTCGGACACCAGCCGGCCGGCGGTCCGGACCGACACCCCCAGCCGTCGGCCGATGGCGGTATCGGTATCACCCTTGGCCAGAAGGCGCACGACCGCGAGTTCCTGCCCGCTCAGCGGGGTATCGGTGCCCATGCTGTGAGCTTCCGCGTGAGGGTACGGCTCCGAGGTCGCCCAGAGCTGATCGAACAACGCGCACATGGCGGCAACCGGCCCGTTGCCCTCCACGATGGCCGCGCCGGTTTCACTTCGGCCCGGATTAATGGGAACCACCGCGATGCGCCGGTCGAAGACGACTAGCCGCAACGGCAGGACAGCGGTGGTACGGACCTGGCCTCCCAGGTCAACCAGCCATCTGACATACCCTCTGTTCTGCGGGTCGTTGCGCACGCTGTCCAGGTAGATCGTCAGAATCTCCACGTCGCGGCCCAGCAGCATCTCGTCCAGTGGCTTGCTTGCTTCGAGGTTCTCTGCTGTCTGGGGGCCGTCGGGCATCAGAGACAGGACCTGCCGCTCGGTGTTGTAGGCCAGCTCAGCAAGCTTGGCCCTGATGGCGTCGAGCCCGAAGACCTGGGCAAGCGCGGCAGTGGCGGGGGCGGGAGCTCGTTCAGCCGACAGCTTGGCGATCAGCGTTGCGATGGCGGCGCGGCTGTTCTCGACCTGATGCTGGCGCTGAAGCAGCCGAGCCTTCTCCCGTGCCACAAGGTAGCTGAGGGCGACATCCGGGCTGATCAGATGGATGGTTCCTTGCCCATCCCGCTGCGGCCCTACCAGTGAGAGATCGGCAAGCTTGTCGAGGGCGTCGTGGACGTCGTCCTCGCGTATATCGAGCATGTGTGCGATATCGCGCACGCCGGCAGCGGGATGCTCCAGTAGCGCGAGGTACACGGATTCAACCTGATGATCAACGCCGAATACTTCTAGCATGACTTCGGTGCACGCGATCCGGGGTCAGTGAAGCGGATGGCAGCATTGCCGGGGTACGCCTTGCAAGAACTGGACAGCTTTAATAGTAGAAGCCACATGCCATATGCGGTCAAGCTAATCGTCTGTGTATATTATGAAAATTCGCCTAGCGCCACCGCATCCCCATGAGCCGGGTGACGCAGGTGCGCTTAAAGAGCTGGTCACTTCAAGCGTTATGCCTGAGGACCAGGTAGAGCACGTCCATGTTCGTGCCGTGAGCGGACAGTATGACGTCAGCATCTTCCTCTCCGCTCGTGATCTTGCGACCGCGCAGATGAACGGGACGGTCCTCAGCTCGCGCTTGCTCCGGGACTACCTTCCCGGCTGGACGCTGCGGAAGGCATGGTACGAGCCGGCCGTCTAGCCACGGGCAGGTTCCGGTTCGGGTCGCGGGCGGCACTTGCCTGGCCTTCCCCCTGGGCTCCGCCGGGCTGCCGGTTGTTCACCGGTTCCGTTCCTGGCATTCAGGTCTGCGCGGTGAAACCGTAGCTGTATTGCTTCTGATCATTCGTGACTCCTTACCGCCGGCGCAGGAATCGTAAATGCGCTCAAAGGGGTGTTGTCGTGTCAGTGCCAATCGAACGCGGTCCTTACTTGCTACGAGATTCCAGCGCAAACCGGGAACAAGACGCAGAATCCGAACGTCGCGTGGAGGCCGCGATCGCAGCGGTCAGCCGCGGCGAATTCGTCGTGGTCGTCGACGATGAAGACCGGGAGAACGAAGGCGACCTGATCATGGCGGCCGAGTTCGCTACCGCCGTCAAGCTCAACTTCATGATCACCTACGGCCGGGGGCTTGTGTGTGTGGCAATCACTCCCGACCGGGCATATCAGCTCCGTCTCCCGCCGATGGTCAAGCACAACGAGGATTACCTGGGCACTGCCTTCACTGTCAGCGTCGATGGCACCTCACGTCACGATGTGACCACGGGAATCTCTGCGGCCGACCGGGCCGCAACCACATCGCTGATAGTGCGCGGGCAAGCGGACGACCTACGGCGGCCCGGCCACATGTTCCCGCTGATCGCCCAGCCCGAAGGGCTGATTGCCCGGCAAGGGCACACCGAAGCCGCCGTCGAACTGGCGTCCCTCGCGGGCGCCGCTCCGGCCGGCCTCCTGGTGGAGATCATCAGGGCGGACGGCAGCATGGCGCGGCTGCCGGACCTGCTGGAGTTCAGCGCGGCGCACCAGCTTGAACTGATCAGCATTGACGACCTCGTGCGCTACGTCGCCCGAACCAGGAGAAGGCAATGGACGTTCTCAGCAGGATAATCGCGGCCAGATGGCAGGGAGCGTCACGTGACTACTGCCCCCGCTGGCTCGACGCGGTAGCCGGCACCGAGTACATTCCCGAGACCGGGCCGTTCATCCTGGTTGCCAACCACATAAGCGCAGCGGACGCACTGCTGCTGCTGAGCATCTGCTACGCCGTCCGGGATGACCGGCCCGCGGTGCTGAGCAAGCCAAGCGGTTTCACTGGACGGCACCGCTTCTTTTACCGGGCCATTGGCGGGATCTCTTATCTCGACAGATGGGAAGGCAATGAGGAGCGGACCGCGATGGAGCAGGTGCTGCATGAGGGCCGGCCGCTGCTGATCTTCCCGGAAGGCACGAGAGGGCCGGGCGGAGAGCTGCTGCCGTTCCAGGAGATCGCGTTCTCGGTGGCCGCACGCTTCAACGTGCCCATCGTGCCGGCCGGGCTGGTGGGCACGGCGCAGATCCTGCCTAAGGGCAAGATAATGCCCGCCAGCCACCAAAGTCATCGCGCCATGCTGGCGTTCGGCCCTCCGATCGAGCTGGATCGCAGGATGCCCAGGAACGCCAGGAAGCTCGCGCTGCTCCGCCGTTCGCGCGCGGCGATTGAAGGACTGCTCGGGCAATTGCGCGAGGGGCGCCCCGACGTGACCGCGGACGGCGGTCGCCTGGCCGGCCTGGCCGCCGCACTGTCTAGCCGGCTTTCCGGGAACCGCGCTCAGCGCAGGCGTGCCTGGGAGCGCATCTACCTCCTCCTTTCGCTGGCCCGCGTGAACGACCCGGCGATGCTGGACCAGGCGGTGATAGACACCGCTAACCGTGTCATCCGCCCGCTGACCCGGCCGTGGGCGGTGCCGCGGCTGGAGCGATGGGTGCGTCATCGCGATATGCGGGCACTGCGGCTTGTCTCGCCGGCTAGCCCGGGATGGCCCGTAGTGAGCTGCATTCTGCGCATGAACGGTCGCGCGGTCGATGCCCCGCTCGCAGACAGGCCTCAGGTAGCCGCGCGGTAAAGGGCCGCGCGGCAAGTTACACCTTCGTACAATTGCCGACCTCACCACGCTGGTGAAAAGGTTCAGATGAGATGAATTCTCGGCCTAGAAAGGAATGCCTGTGGACCGCGAGAGCGACGTCGTTATAGTCGGTGGCGGTTTCGCCGGGGGACCGCTCGCCGCAGTACTGGCGAGGAATGGTGTCCCAGTGACGCTTCTTGAGCGGCAAGAGCGTTATGAGGACAAAGTCCGTGGCGAGTTCATGGGAACGTGGGGCGTCGCCGAAGTCGCGCAAATGGGGCTCAGCGATTGCCTGATCGAGGGCGGCGCATGGGCACTTCGATGGTGGCGGCAGTGGGACGAGCTATTCCCCGAGGATGAGGCGCCCGCTACCGAACTCACCTTTGTGCGCACCACTCCCGAAGTCGAAGGCCCCGTTTCGCTGTCACACCCGGCGACGTGCGAGGCATTCAGCAGGGCCGCGGCGGACGCGGGCGCGCGGGTGGAGTTCGGGGTGGACAATGTCCGCCTGAGCCAGGATGGTCCATTCCCGGTGCTGCGGTACAAGCAGGGCGGCCGGGAGCATACCCGCACCTGCCGCATAGTGATCGGCGCCGGCGGCCGGTACGGGCACATGGCCCGGCAGGCCGGGATAAGGCTGCAGTCCGGGTGCTACCACTGGGTGAGCGGAGTCGCGGTCGAGGGCCTGGACCACTGGCCAGATGACACCCTGGCCATGGGCACCTCCGGAGAGCTGATGTTCTTCGTCTTCCCCAAGGGAAACGGCCTCGCCCGGCTCTACCTGACTTACGGCGTCGAGTCTGCCCGGCGCTTTTCCGGCCCGTCAAAAGTACAGGACTTCCTCAAGGCGTTCGACCTGGCGTGCCTGCCGGGGAGTTCGGAAATCGTGTCCGCCAGGCCGATCGCGCGGCTCGCCTCCTTCCCCACGAACTGCTCGTCAACGGACTGGCCGCTTGCTGATGGGGTCGTGCTGGCCGGGGATGAGGCGGGCATGCACGACACGATCCTCGGCACCGGGCTGGCGTGCTCGCTGCAGGACGCGCGGCATGTGAGCGAGATCCTGCTCGGCAGCAAGGACTGGTCGCCGCAGGCGTTTCGCGGCTACGCCGCGCAGCGCGCGGAACGGACGCGGTGCCTCAATCGCGCCGCCGCGATCATGTCAAGGCTCTACGTCGAATTCGACGATGCCGCCAGGGAACGGCGCCGGAATGCTTACCAGCTGATGGAGGCAAATCCTGCGCATGGCTTGTTCCTGCTCATCTCGCTGGCCGGCCCGGAGGCTTTCCCGAAGGGCCCGTTCGGCGACTACCTCTCGGAACGGCTGCTCAACGCAGCCTAGCAGAAAGGATTCACGATGGCTGCGCTTACTATTGCGGCAGACGAGATATCCGGCTTCCATGAAAGCCTGTGCCGTGACTGGACTAATGTCGACGGCACTCTCGTAGAGCCGGATATGATTCTCTTCCTTCCCGAGGAATTCCCATGGCAGCCCATGACCTACCGTGGCGTCGCGGCCCTGAGCAGCTTTCGCGAAGCACTGGACGTGATGAGCGAAGGGACATTCGAGAGCGTCACTGAGGGCATTACCGCCGACGAATCGGTCGTGGCCATACGGTGCCGCGAGAGGGCGGCTCGCCATCATTCGCAGCTCGAATGGAGTTCGCTGTGGATCTACGTTCTCGCGGGCGGGCGCATCCGGGAAGCCCGGGTTCTGCACGCCCTGCCAAGCGATGACATTACCGATTTCTGGTGCGTCTGAAGGGCTGAGCGATGAACTCGTTCTCGCCACGAACCTCCTCGGCGCGCGGTGGCAGCTGGCCCCACGTCGGCGTTGACGTGGTCAGCATCGCGCGCATCGAGAAGGCGGGAGATCTGGCGGTCCGGCGTCTGGTCTGCGGCGCACGGGAACTGGCCGCGCTTGACCGGCACCTGCGGCACCGGGCGGCCCCCGACCGGCTGCTCGTCACGGCCGCCACCTGGGCGCTGAAGGAAGCCGCGGTCAAGGCGGCGGGAGGCAGGCCGGCCGCCTTTCGCTGGCCCATGATCTCCGTTGCGCACGGCTGCCAGGAACCAGGAGAGCTCACCGCGTTCCTTGGCGACGCTGTCAGCCAGGTAACCGGCGATAAGGCGCGTGGCTGGTGCCGCTTCGAGTGGCAAGCGTCAGGACCGCGCACGCATGGCGTAGGAACGTGGGGCACTGCCGACGGAGCGGTGTGGGCAATAGTCCTCGAAGCCTCGGCAGTCCTCGAAGCTTCGGCGGAGATGGTGATGGTGATGGAGCAGGACGACGGGACGAAAGGCAGGTGCAGGTAGTCGTGGAGCTATTCGAGCCGGGATCTGTCGCGGTTGTTACCGGTGCCAGCAGAGGCATCGGACGGGCCGTCGTGCGAGCCCTGGCCCAGGAAGGCGTCAAGGTCTTCTTTACGTACCGCGAGAACGAGGAGATGGCGAAGAAGCTCTGCGACGACCTGCGGGCTTCCGGCCTGAGCGCGGAGGCTCATCAGCTCGACGTCTGCGACGAGGGCCAGGTCTGTGAGTACTTCAGGATGATCAGGAAGAGCGGCTTGCGCCTGGACGCGATGGTCAACAGCGTCGGGATCATCGATGACGGGCTGGTAGCTACCATGCCGACAAGTCGTTTCCGCAAGGTTATAGACGTGAATGTCATCGGCGCGTTCCTATGCGGCCGTGAGGCGCTGCGCATCATGGCTGGGCGCCGCGCGGGCACCATCGTGTTCATCTCATCGACTCTCAGTCATCGTGGCGGCCGCGGCCAGGCCAACTACTGCGCATCCAAGGGTGCCATCTGGTCGCTTACCCATGCATTCGCGCTTGAGGGAGCGCCTTACGGTGTCCGCGTCAACTCGGTCTCGCCAGGATACGTCGACACCGACATGACACGCCGACTTCAGCACGATGTCATCAGCGAGTCGATTCCGCTCAAGCGCGTAGCCAGGGCAGACGAAATCGCCTCGGCAGTGACCGCTATGTGCTCGCCAAAGTTTTCCTACGTTACTGGTAGCGATTTCGTCGTGGACGGCGGAATGACGGTGCGTTGACGTGCCGGCGGACTCAAGGAAAGGAAAGAATCATGGACTACGAGAAGGCTTATGACGAGGCGGCAGGCCGACTCAAGATGTGCGACCGGATCCGGCAGATGATAGTGGGACGGCTGGACCTCCCGATCGAACCAGAATGGATCAGCAACGATCAGCCTCTGTTCGGGCGCGGCCTTGAGCTGGACAGCGTCGATACGCTCGAGCTGATACTGGGCATCGAGTCCGAATTCGACGTTTCACTGACCGAAGACGACCGGGTGGCTTTCGGCTCGGTCAGCCGCCTCACCGAGCGGATCCTGGAAGAGCGTCCGGGACTGCTGAGAAGCTGGTGAGGAACGTCGTGTACAGCCCGGCGAGCGAGAAACCGGATCCGCGCGGTGGTGTCCAGATGGACGCCGACCAGATCATGTGCCTGCTTCCGCACCGGTCCCCGTTCCTGCTGCTTGATCGCGTGATTCTGCTGGATCCTCCGGCGCGTGCCGTCGGACTGAAGAACGTCACGATCGCCGAGCCATGGTTCGCCGGCCACTTCCCGGCACGCGCCATCTTGCCGGGAGTGCTCGTCACCGAGTGCCTGGCGCAGCTTGCCGGGGTACTCATCGCCGCCGAGAAGACAGACGCACAGCCCGAATCGGAGGCAGCGCCCGATCGCATTGGACTGCTGGCCGAGGTCAAGCAGTTCCGATACCGCCGCCCCATTGTCCCGGGCGATCAGCTGCGGCTTGAGGTGGAACTCAGGAAGCAGATCGGGAACCTCCGGGAATTCGGCTGCCAGGCGTCCGTCGCAGGCGTACGTGCCGCGCATGGGGCGCTAGTAGTAACAACCTTACAGGAGGATACCGAGATGTACGCTGGCACTCTTGCCCACCTGCATCCGCAGGACACAGAATACCGCGACGTGGCCGGGACGAGGCTGCCGTGGACATTCAGTGACTACACGACCGAGTACAATGCGATTCGCAATTCGGCCGCGTTGTTCGATCATACCGCTGTGGGTCTGACCCGGCTTAGTGGCGACGTTATTCCGCTCCTGCAGCGCGTGCTGGCCCGGGACGTCGAGTTCCTGATGCCCGAACGCTGCATGGTGACTTTGATGCTTGACAATGACGGTCAGCCGATCGACCTGATGACCGTGTACGCCTTCGATGACTACGCCATTCTAGAGTCGACTTACGGCAGGCAGGATGCCACAAGGAAGCACATAGCCGAACAGGCAGGTTCCGCGGTAGAGATCACCGCCCTCGATGGCGAGTGGGGAATGCTGGCGATCGAAGGCCCGTATTCGTGGGGAGCCGTGGGCAGGGTTCTTGACCCCGCGATCACGGCGCTGCCCTACGAAAGCGTCATGGAGGTCGATTACGACGGCACGCCGATAATCTTCAGCCGCAGCGGGTTCACAGGAGAGTACGGCTACAAGATCATCGGTCCCTCCGCCACCCTGGCTGAGCTGTGGGAACGGCTCAGGACCGAGGCGACTCCGACGGGTCAGCAGGCTCTCGAGACCGCCATGCTCGAGGTCAGGCAGCCGGTGCTGCACCGCGAGATCGCGGCCGACGCGGGCGTCGTGGCCTGCGGAATCCAGTGGCTTACCGATCCGACCAAGCAAGAGTTCATCGGACGGGCGCCGATCATGGCACAGCTCGGCGACGCGACCTCACCGCGCATGCTGGGCCTGAGCTGGCAAGGTGACGATCTGCCGGCCGGCTCCGATGTCCTCGCTGGTGACACGGTCATCGGCAAGCTGAGGGTGTCGGTTTTCAGCCCGAGCCTTTCGAAGTGGCTTGGCCTGGCCACGGTGGACCCGGAGCTTGCCACCCCCGGACTCACCCTGGACCTGCGTGGTCCCGGCGGGTACGGGAGCGAGGCGGTGTCGGTGTCGTCGCCGTACGTCGTCCCCACCAGCTGGTCTACACCGATTCTCTGACGGAGGACCCAGCCGTGAAACTGGACCGTGTTGTGGTAACCGGCCTCGGAGTCATCTGCGCGGCCGGCCGCAACGCCGACGAATTCTGGGACCGGATCCTCAGCGGCCGGACCGCGCTGTCGCCTAGCCGGCGGCCCGATCTCGCCCCCTTCGGGCGGACCAGCACGGGCGAGGTACCTGACGCGTGGATCGACGAGCTCGTCGATCCCGGCGAAGCGCGGCGGTACGGCAAGGATGTGCTGCTGGCGAGCATCGCGGCACGCGAAGCGATCCGGCAAGCCGGCCTACCCGGACTTCCGGCCGGGTGGCAGGAACGCACTGGCATCGTCCTCGGCAAGTGCCAGGCGGTAACGGGCGGCGGCCCGCGCGCGTCGGACTGGATTCACTCGACCGGCGATGACATCGCGTCGATCATCGGGATCACCGGACCACGGCTGACGATCGCAACGGCGTGCAGCGCGGGCAGCAATGCGGTCGGGGCCGGCCGGGACCGGATCTGGGCGCAGGACGCGGATATCGTCCTGGCGGGCGGGGTCGATGTGCTGCAGGCCCCCACCTACGGAGGGTTCCACGCGCTTCACTCGGTCGATTCCGAACCGTGCTCCCCCTACTGCCGCTCGGGCGGGCTGAACCTGGGCGAGGGCTCGGCGTTCGTCGTGCTCGAACGGCTGGAGGACGCGACCAGGCGGGGCGCGCCCGTGCTCGCGGAGGTCATGGGCTACGGCCTTTCGGCGGATGCCCACCATCCAACCGCCCCGGATCCCACCGGCCGCGGCGCCACGCTCGCCGTGCAGCGCGCCCTGGCCGATTCCGGGCTCGACAGCGGAGCCGTCACCTACGTTAACGGCCACGGCACCGGGACAAAGGCCAACGACGCGGTCGAGCGGCGGATCATGCGGAACGTGTTCCGGACCGAGCTCGTACCGCTGACCAGCACGAAGTCATTCGTCGGGCATACGCTCGGTGCCGCCGGGGCAATAGAGGCGGTGGCCAGCGTGCTCTCGATCATGCATGGCGTTATACCGCCGACAGTTAACTTCAGCCAGCCCCCTAGCGGTGATCTGGACTTCGTTCCCAACGCCTCGCGGCCCGCCGACGTCGAGGTGGTCGTCAGCAACAGCTACGCATTCGGCGGCAATAACGCAAGCCTGGTGCTCGCGCGGCCGAGGACGCTCGCGGGGCCCAGGCGCGACCCGCCCCTGCATACGGCCGTCATCACCGGCGTCGGGATCGTCGGCCGCGCGGGCATCGGCGTGGCCGAATGGGAAAAGTGGCTCAGCATGACCACGGCCGAGCAGTCGGCGACGGCCAGCGATGAGGCCGTCATGGCACGGCTGGCGGCGGAGCCGTTCGCCGCCGCGGCTGTCTGGCGGCAGATGAACGGCTTCACCAGGTTGTGCACGGCCGCGACGCGACTGGCTGTCGAAGACGCCGGCCTGCCCCTCACCCGCGATCGCCGGGACGACATCGGCCTGATTCTCGCCACGATGTCGGGTCCCGCGCATCTGCGCTCGCGACGAGAGCTGGCTGGCCGTGAGGCAGACGGCACGCGGGAGGTTCACGAGTTCACGCAGGTGACGCTCAATGCCCCAGCGGGCGCGGTCTGTCAGGCCCTCGCGATCAGGGGAATCACCACCACGATCACCCACGGGGGGGCGTCCGGCACCCTCGCCCTGGAGACCGCGCTGGACGCGATACAGCTAGGCCGCGCCGAGGCCATCGTGGTCGTGGCGGCGGAACAGGCGTGCCCGGAAGTGGCGGACATCTACCGGTCACTGGGCCTGCTCGGGCCGTCCAGCGATGTTCGTCCCTACCACCCGGACCGGCGGGGGACCGCGTGCGGGACCGCCGCGGTGGCGCTTGTCATCGAGTCCGCAAGCCACGCCCGCCGCAGGCAAGGCCGGGCCCGGGCCCGGCTCGCCTCGGTGGCACACGCCAGCGACAACTACCACGAGCACCGCTTTGATCCCGGGGGCGCCCGGTACGCGGCGGCGCTCCGGCGTGCCTTGCGGCGCGCCTCGCTGCCTGGCGACGAGGTGGGGCTTGTCGCTGGCTCGGCAACCGGTACCGATCTCGATGTATGCGAGGAAGCCGCTCTGGCCGCCGTATTCCCCGCGGGAACTCCGGTCGTGGCGATGAAGGCGCTAACCGGCGAATGCGAAGCCGCGTCCGGCCTCATGAACGTGGCGGCGCCGCTGCTGCTGAGCGACAGCCGGCAGGCCGGCCTCCCGGCATTCCCGCTGGGCAGCCTCGGCGGTGACGTCGTGTTCGCGGCGGACCCCGCGCACCATGCGGTTGCGACGTCCGCCTCGTTTGGCGGCACCTACGGTGCCGTCGTTCTGGAAAGGGAGACCTGATGACGACGGAGAGCCTGGCTGCTGCCGACGTGGATCTCGGGACAGTCGAATGGCTGCTTTCGACCACGCGCTCGGTGCGCAACCGTCTTGATCTCACGCGCCCAGTGGAACGGGAGGTCATCGAGGAGTGCCTGCAACTGGCGGTATTCGCCCCGAATGCGGAAGCGCGGCAGAACTGGCGCTGGTTTGTGATCGCCGATCCGGAACGTCGGCGAGTGCTCGCGGATTACTACCAGCTCGCGTGGACCGGCCATAACCGCGAAGGAGCGGGGACGCGACGCGGGCGATGGCGGGACCGGAGCTCCAGCAGGCGGACGTATGAGTCAGCCCGCTGGCTGGCCGAGCACGTGAGCGAGGTGCCGGTCCTGGTCATCCCGTGCGTCCTCGGCAAGCCAGTGACCGAGCATGAAGTCGAGCAGCTCGAGGTCAGCTGGCGGACGGCCGCCGACAACAGGTACCAGCCGCAGGCCCGCCTCGTAGCGGACGCGACGTTCTACGGCTCGATATTCCCCGCGATCTGGTCGTTCCAGCTAGCACTGCGCAGCAGAGGGCTCGGCTCGTCAATCACCACGATGCACCTGCCGTTTCACCAGTTCGTCGCCGACGAGCTGGGAATCCCGCGCCACGCGACGCAGATAGCCCTGCTCCCCGTCGCTTACACCAGGGGCGTGGATTTCCGGCCGGCCCCCCGCGTTCCCGCGCGCGAGCTTACGTACTGGGACGAATGGGAGCGTCCGCGAGCCGACGAATCACTCAGGCGAGCCCTTACCCAGAAAGGTCCGGAGGAAGAGAAATGACCGCCACAGCCGCTGAGGAACTCGCCACCACAGATCTCACCACCACAGATGAGGTCGTCTCGCTGTCGGGACACAAGTTCCACGTCCGGGTTGCCGGCCGGAGCACATCCACGCCGATTGTCGCGCTGCACGGATTCCCCGATTCGGCCGAGCTGTGGCGGCATCAGATGGGCCCGCTGGCCGCCGCGGGCTTCCGGGTGATCGCCCCCGATCTTCGAGGTTTCGGGGACTCATGGAAGCCGCAGGACCCGGACAGCTACAAGCCGATGAAGCTGCTCGCGGACGTCACCGGGATCATGCAGCACTTCGGGGTCCGCAGGGCACACGTTGTCGGCCACGACTTCGGGGCCTTTGTCGCGTGGACCCTGGCGGCGTTCATGCCGCGCCGGGTGGACCGTCTGGTCACCATGTCGGTGGGGCACCCCGCACTGTGGGCCAGCCCGTCCCTGGAACAGCGCCGTCGCTTCTGGTACTCACTCCTTTACATACACCCCCAGGCCGAGCAGGTGCTCAAGTACCGCAACTGGGAGCTACTGCGCGGATTGCTTGGCGGGGAGCAGGACAGCGACCGCTACCTGCGCGACCTGCGGCGTCCCGGCGCGCTCACCGCCGGCCTGAACTGGTACCGGGCGAACTGCCAGCCGGCCTACGACCTCGGCGGGAACCGCGTCGTGCCGCCGGTAACCGTGCCGACACTGGCGGTATGGGGCAGCGGCGACCAGGCGCTCGTCGAGGAAGGCGTGACTGATTCCGAACGTTACGTGACCGGAGAGTGGAAGTACGTCCGCGTCGAAGGGGCGGGGCACTTCATCCCGGTGGATGCTCCGGACACCGTCACCCAACTGCTGCTCGACTGGTTCGGCTCTCCCGCCGTAGCGTCCACCCCACCGAAGCCGCAGCGCTGGACGGTCCGTCGATGACCACGCAGCGGCCGGAGGAGAGCGGCGATGTCGCCGTGCTTTTCCCCGGACAGGGCACACAGCGGGTCGGGATGGGCAACTGGCTCTTTCATGAGCTCCCGGAAATGGGCGAGATCCTGGACATGCTGTCCGCCGACGCCGGGCGCGACATAGCCAAGCTCTGCGCGCGCGGTCCGATGGAGGTGCTGTCCGATACCCGCTACACGCAGCCTGCCGTGTTCGCGGTGGGCATCGCGGCCTTCCGCTACCTGTCTCACGCCGGAGTAGCCGTGAAGGCCGTAGCGGGGCACAGCGTGGGTGAGATCACGGCGATCTGCGCATCGGGTGCGCTGAGCACGCAGCAGGCGGCGGCGCTGGTGTGCGAGCGCGGCCGGCTGATGGCGTCCGCGCCGGGCGAGGGCCGGATGGCTCGCATCACTGCTCTGGACCGGGCGACGGTGCAGCGGTGCTGCGAGGCCAGCGAGGTCGCTGGTCAGGTCGTGATCGCGGCGCAGAACGGCCCGGACGAGCACATAGTCAGCGGCCACGCCGATGCTGTGGCGATGTGCTGCGGCACGGCCAGGGATCTCGGCGCCAGGCGCGCCGAGCCGCTCAACACCAGTCACGCGTTTCACTCGCCGCTCATGCAGCCGGCGGTCGCGGGCTGGCGGAAGGCCGTGACGCGCCAGGCGATCGCTGCGCCGTCCATTCCGGTCGTCCTCAACGCGACGGCCGAGGTCGCTGCCGAACCGGAGCGCCTGCACTGGGGAATGCTCCAGCAGCTCACCAGTCCGGTCGAATGGTGGAGCAGCCTGTGTGTACTCACCAGGCTGGGCGTGCGAACAGCGATCGTGTGCGAGACCGGAAACTATCTCGCCATGCTCGCGCGCACCGCTGGCCTGCGCCCGGCCTCGTTCGCTGATCCGCGCCGGATCAGGGAACTCGTCCCGGCCGGTGCCGCATGAGCATTGAATGGCGGCTCAGCTGCAGCAAGATAACTCTTGCCGAAGCCAGCGGTGCGCGTGACGTCTGCAGCCCGCTCGAACGGGCATACAGCGGGGCTGACCAGTCCCGAGGGCTGGCCGGCCGGCTGGCGGCAAAGCATGCCGTCGCCCGGGTGCTCGGCTCTGACCCTAGTGAGCCCGGCCTGCTGAAGCAGATCCAGATCGTGCCCGGCCGGAGGCTGAAGTGCCATGATCCCGCCCTGTGCGAGCGGGGGCATCCGCCGACGGTGCGGTTCGATCCGGAATCCGGCCTGGCCGAGAGCAACGGCCTGCTCTGGATTGACGTGTCGGTATCTCACGACCGCGAGCAGGCCTTCGCGGCGGCGCTCGGGGTCTTCTTCGTCCAGGCGACCCGCGACGATATGCGAGGTGATTAGACATGGAGAGCGTGCTTACGGCGACCGGCCTGGTCAAGTCCTACGGAAAGGTACGCGCGGTGGACGGCATTGATCTCGCTGTCTACCCCAAGGAGGTCTACGGTCTGCTCGGCCCCAACGGCTCCGGCAAGACGACGACGCTGTCGATGCTGGCGGGCATCCTCCGCCCGGATTCCGGGCAGGTGCGGGTCGCGGGCATCCCGGTTACACATTCCGCCGCCCGGGCGCGGCTTGGCCTGGTGCCGCAGGAGATAGCGCTGTATCCGCAGATGACAGCGGCCGAGAACCTTGCGTTCTTCGGCCGGATGCAGGGCATGACAGGCAAGACCTTGCGGACCAGGGTCGATGAAGTCCTTGAGATCGTCGACCTCACCGCACGGGCGAAGCAGCGGGTTGAGCGCTTCTCGTCTGGGATGAAGCGCCGGGTGAACATCGCGGTGGCCCTCGTCCACTCTCCGGATCTGCTCATCATGGACGAGCCGACGGTCGGTGTCGACCCGCAGAGCAGGAACGCGATCCTGGATCAGGTCAACGCGCTCGCCGCCGCCGGAACCGCGGTGATCTTCGCCAGCCACTACATGGAGGAAGTACAGCGGCTGTGCAACCGGATCGCGATCATTGACGCCGGCAAGATCCTGGCCACGGGGACGGTGCGCGAGCTGCTTTCGGATTCACCGTCGCGTACACGCATAGTCCTGACCGTCGCGGCCGGGGAGGAAGAGCGACTCCATTCGCTGGTCCAGGACCTGCCGGGCGACGCTGAAGTCCAGGGATCCGGACAAGAACTTCACCTGCTCGCGAGCAAGCCAGCCGAGCTGCTGACGCCGCTGCTGAGGGCGGCCGAAGCCGCCGGTGTGCTGCTGCAAGGCGTTCAGCTTATCCAGCCAAGCCTCGAGGACGTGTTCCTTGAGCTGACCGGGAAGGCGCTGCGCGAATGATAAGGAACCGCTGGTCGCAGGTGATGCTCAACGAGGTACGGAACCGCCTGCGCGATCACACGCTGCTCATCGTCGCAATCGTGGCGCCCGTTATCTTCGCGACCATTACGAGCTTCGCGTTCGCTAGCTTTAACCAGTCGCAGCCGGTTCATCTCGCGATCACCGACCGCTCGTCGGATCCAGGCCAGGACAGCCTGCTGCGGGCGATCGCGGCCGACCCGCAGGTCCGCAAGGTCGCCGTGGTGGACATCGTGTCGTCACCATCGGCCGCGCGAGCCCGCATTATCAGCGGCAGCGCCGATGCCGGGCTGATCCTGCCGGCCGGGGCCAGCCTCGGCGCCGGCGGCATCCCGCTGGTCGCCGGCGCCGCGGAGGTCCTGGAGAGCCAGCAGAAGCCCATCGGCGCCGCGGTGGCCGAGGCAGTACTGCAGACGATAGGCGGGGAGGAATGGCTCAATCATGTCGTCCTCGCATCGCTGAGCGGCACCGCGGCTGATCCGTCCACCACACTGCGTACCTTCACGCCGCACAATCCCATTACGCTGACCGATGTCCAGGCCAGCAGCCGGTCGCTGAACGCGGCAACCTATTACGGTTCGTCGATGGCGATCGTATTCCTGCTGTTCAGCGTCATGCCGGCGGCCAAGAGCCTGTGGGGGGAACGGCAGAACAATACCCTGCAGCGGCTCCTGTCGAGCGGCGTCAGCCGCTGGGCAATCGTCGCGGGCAAGGCCGTCGCGGCGCAGGTAACTGGCATGCTGTCCATGCTCAGCGTCTGGGCCGTGACCGTACTCGCCTTTCACGCCGACTGGGGCAGCCCCGGCGCGGTCGTTCTGCTCATTGCCGCGACGGTGGCCGCCGCGGTTGCCATTTCGTTCGCGATAGCGTCGCTGGTCCGCACCGAGGAGAGCCTGGACGGTCTCGTCGCCGTCGCGACCTTCGTGCTGGTCCTCATCGGCGGCAACTTCGTCCCTCCGGCCGACCTGCCCGGCGGGCTCAGGCTGGCCGGACTGTTCACCCCGAACGGGTGGGCGCTGCGCGGGTTCCTGGATCTGGCCACGGCCAGCGGTGCCATCAGCACGATCGCCCTTCCGCTGCTCGCCCTCCTCGGATTCACCGCTGGCATCTGGCTGTTCACAGCCACCCGCATGAGAGCACTGGTGACGCCATGAGACTTCGGATCTTCGCGTTCTTCTCGTGGGCAGTGGTACGCCTCACGTTCCGCGACCGGGTCGCCGCGTTCTTCATCCTGGTGCTCCCGTTCGCCATCATTACCCTCGTCGGTACCGTCCTCGCCCCCGATACCGGACGTCCGCTCGGGATCGTCGTGTCCGACCAGGGCCCGTGGGCACAGCGCCTGGTGGCCGAGCTCTCCCACGACCAGGTCGTGAAGGTGCAGCGGTACGCGACGCTTGCCCAGCTTGATACCGCGGTTCGCGAAGAGCGGGTCACGGCTGGTCTCGACGTGCCCGCTAACTTCGATGCCGCCCTGAACGGCAACGGGACGGCGAACGCGGAGTTCGTCGTCGAACGCGAGGAACTGGTCCCGGCCGCGGTGCGGCTCGCCGTTGACCGTGACCTCACCGCCATCACGGCCACCGGGCTGGCCGCACACTACGACATCACGCTGGGCAAGGTGAATTCTGCCACGGCGCTCCGGCTCGCGACGTCGGCCGCGTCCACCGCGACGCCGCCGGTCAGCATCGATCAGGTCACCCAGCCGACGGCCGCCGCCCTGACCGGCATCGCGTATTCGGCGCCGGGAACTCTGGTGTTCTTCATGTTCGTGAATATCGTGTCTACCGCGTCCGGCCTGGTGCGGATACGTCAGTCCGGCGTGCCGCGCCGGATGCTGTCCACGGCGACCGGGCCGTGGCTGCTCACATTGTCCGAGGCCGCGGGCCGCGTTCTGCTCGGCATGATTCAGGCTCTCGCGATCATCGGTGTCGGAGCGCTAGCGTTCCACATCGACTGGGGGCCGCCCGGCCTCATCCTCGCGGTGGCGCTGCTGGCCGCCGTCATCAGCTCCGCGCTCGCGCTGATCACGTCGACCGTTGCCACCTCAGCACAGCAGGCGATGGTGATCGCTCCGGCGATCATGATCACCACCGCCATGCTCGGCGGCTGCCTGTGGCCGCTGGCGAACGAGGGCAGCACGCTCAGGCTGATCGGCCGGTTCTTCCCCCAGGGGTGGGCGATGGACGCGCTGCTCAGGCTCGGCGTCCCCGGCAGCGGAGTCCGGGAGATAGCTACCGACATGGGGGCACTCCTGGCGTTTGCCGTGGCCCTCACGCTGATCGCCATGCCGGCCTACCGGCGGAAGATCGCGGTCAGCCAGTAGGAAGGTCAGAGCCGTGTGCCGCCAGCCCGACCTGAAGCCTGGACTCGAGGCCCAGCTTTCTCATGATCGACCCTACGTGGGCCTTCACCGTCCGTTCGGTAATGCCGAGAGAACGCGACAGCTGCCGGTTGGATAGTCCTGTGGAGAGCAGCCTGAATACCTCCAGCTCGCGCGGGCTCAGGAGCATCTCCGCGGCGCGTACCGCATCCGCGGCGTTCAGGATCAGCGCGTCGGCCTTGTCTGGCTGGTAGTAAGCCGGTACGGATGCGAAATCGGTCACCCGGACCACGCTTATCCCCGGCATGCTCTCGATATAATGCACGAGAGTGTCATTCTCTGTGCCCGGAGATGCCGCGACTATGACGCGCATGAGTCCTTCTCGGCGGTAGGTGAACAGTACGTGCGGCAGAAGAGACGGATAAGGTCATGCGCGCGATATGATCCCGGCGGGGCCAGGTCGAGAAGGCTGGCATCGACGAGGAACTCGAGGTAATTCTCGATATCCGCGGCTTTGCGGTCCGTCGCTGCGGCAATATCATCGACTGTGAAAACCGCGGAATCAAGCTGTCCGATGAACCCGAATATCTCGCGCGCGCCGCGGCCGACGTCGCCGAACTGCAGCAGCTGGTCGTAGCTCCGCCGCAAGCATGCCGTCACCGAAAGGGAGCCCAGCCGCAGCTCGTCAACCACGCGCTCGCTGCTGGCCAGCCGCTCGGCGAGCGTAGCGATCTTCCAGTGCGGGCGACTTGCCAGCCGTGCTCCGGCAATCCTGATCGCCAACGGCAGGCCTGAACACGCCTTCAGGACGGCATCGGTCGCCTCGGCTTCCGCTGCGATACGATCAGGGCCGATAATTCTAGCCAGCAGATCACGGGCATCTTGTGCCATAAGAGTGCCTAGCGTCAGCGGGTAAGCACCCTCGAGATCGGGTAGCCGATTACGGCTGGTGATCAGTATTCCGCAATGCGGAGAACTGGGTATGAGCGGGTGGACCTGCGCCGCATCATAGGCATCGTCCAGCACTATCAATATGCGCTTTCCGGCGAGGAGACTCTGATATCTTCCCAGGTACTCTTCGTATGCTCCGTATGCCCCATCCCGGATAGCCGACATACCGGAGCACAGATTGTGCAGGAAGCGCGGTACTGTCTCCTGCGCGGGTACGGGACGATCGCTCCCCTGGAGGTTGGCGTACAGCTGGCCGTCGGGAAAGATTCCCGCTACCAGATGGGCGACGCGTACCGCCAGAGTTGTCTTGCCTATCCCGGGCATCCCGACGATGGCGGCAATCGCCGCCCGGCCGCTGTGGCGGCTGACGCCGGTCGCCAGCATCCGCGACGCGGCGTCCACTTCTGCGCTACGGGCGGTGAAATCTGCAACACCTGCCGGCGTCTGTGACGGGTTTATTACCTCACTGGCATCATGTGCACGCGACAAGCCCGGATCGGGGCCCATCATCAGTGCGCTGACCCGATTCGCCGCGGCCACCGCGAATATATCATTGTCGTTCGCTGCCGCGCGCTCCAGTGCGCTCGCGAGCAGCCGTATCGAAGACTGGGAAGGTGTCACTGTTCTGCCGCGCTCGATGTCGCGTATTGTCCGGACACTCAACCCGGTGCGATCGGCTAGCTCTTCCTGGGTCAACCCAGCCGCGTTCCGGCGGAACAGAATAAGACTTCCCAGTTTCCGTGGATGCGAAAACTCGACATCCATCATGATCCTTTTCTCGGTCTTCGGCGAGGGCTAGAGCATCAGTACCGAGGCTCCGCTGTTGGTGGACTGCCAGCCGACACCTGTAGGTATACCAGTTGTCGGCGGATCGTTCAGCACCGTGCCTGCCGTGGCTGCGGCCGCACCTATCGTTGCAGTGGCAATCACCATCACAATCAACATCGATACGAATATCTTGATGCATTTCTGGCAATGCTTCTCGCATATCTTCATGGTCCATTCCTCCTTTCTCGCTGGTCCGAAGCCGAGAAGTCGCGCACTTTGCGATTTGCCATCCGCATTCGCGCCTGGTTCAGAGATTGCCTGATGGCGGACATGCTTGTCACTAGTTCGACACTGACCGGATTCGGTATGGCGGCTTCCGGTCATGCCGGATCGTAGTGGACGTGTCCGTCTCCCGGCCCGAGTTCCGATGCGGGCTCAAGAGCCGACAGGTGAAGTGGTCCATTCACGTTCTCGGCATTTTAGCAATTGGTTTGCCTGGCAGTAGTGTCGTGTTTGACATCTTGCCGTGCGGGCTGGGCGGCCCGGCAGGGAGCCCGAGGGCTGGCGCCCGGGTAACAGAACGGCGGCTGGTTCCCGTTCCACAGGCGTTCCCGGCGCAAGGTAGCCGAATATCGCGGCGATCCCCAGTACCCCGGCCGCCAGCCCGAATGCCGCCGAGTAGGACACGCTGTCGACCAGGAACCCCGCCACCACCGGTCCGGTGACCGAGCCCGTATCCCCGGCCATCTGGTACGACGCGACCAGCGTGCCACCCTGCCCTGCGATCAGGTCGCCGATCATGGCCGCCGGCGCGACGTCGAGGAAGCCCGAGCCAAGTCCCGCGACGGCGAGCGCGAGCAGGAAGGCCGGCCGTCCCGGCACGATCGCGAGCATGGCGAGTCCCGCTGCGCTGACCGTGCACCCGGCGATGAGCACCGGCCGGCGCCCGAGCTTGTCCGAGGCACGCCCGGCCGGCAGCAGCATGGCCCCGTTCGCCGCGGCGAACACCCCGAACCCGATCCCGGTCCACACCGGCGATGAGCGCAGCACCTGATGGACGTACAGCGGTACGATCGCGGCGCGTACTCCGAGCGCGGCGAACCCGTCGGCGAGGTTCGCGGCCGCGGCGGCCCGGTACACTCTGCCGAATTGCGAGCGAGCCCACGGGCGCCTTGGGGTGCCGCCTTCCCTCGTCGCTCCTTCGTCGTCCCTCAGTCCAGGCAGCACCGCGCCCGCCGGCTCGCTCGCGGAGCGGCTCAGCACCCCGCGGAGCGCGACCGCGGCGATGATCGCGGGCACGATGAGCAGCCCCCCGTAAATGAAGAACGGTGCCCGCAGCGACCACGCGGCGATGAGGCCGCCGAGCGCCGGCCCGCTGATCCCGCCGAGCAGGAACCCGCCGCTGTATAGTCCGCTGGCCCGGCCGCGCAGCTCGGCAGGCACGCTGGCCAGCAGCAGTGCCTGGGCGCTGATGGAGAACATCGCCGAGCCGAGGCCGCCCACGCCGCGCAGCACGAGCAGCTCGGCAAACGACTGGGAGAATCCGGCGAGGATGCTGCTCGCGGCGACGATGGCGATGCCGGTCGCCATGATCACCGGCTCGCCGAACCGGTCCACCAGGCGGCCGGCCGGCAGCGCCCCGATGACCCGCATCAGCGCGAACGCGCTGATCACGGTGGCCGCCGCGGCGACGCTTACCCCAAACTGCTTGGCGAACTCCGGAATGGCGGGCGCCACGATGCCGTAACCGAGCGCGACCGTGAACGAGACCGCGGACAGCACCGCCGCTTCCGGCGGCAGATCGTGGAACGGCCCGCCCCTAGCGATCACTGCCCCCTAACGCTGCAACGACCACCACCCTAGCCGCCTCGCCCGCACGAGCGCGGTAAGGTCAAGCGCCGTTTCTACGAGAATCGAGGCTGGGGGAGCCCGTGACCATCCGCAGCCGCAACGCCCGCTTCCAGCAGTGGCAGGCGCTGCTGGTCAGCCGGCGCAAGCGCCAGCAGGCCGGCGAGTTCCTGGTCCAGGGCGTCCGGCCGATCAGCCTCGCCATCGCACATGACTGGCCGCTGAGAGCGCTCATCTACGATGCCGACCGACCGCTGTCCCGCTGGGCGCGCGAAACGATAGAGAACACACGAGCGCCCCAGGTCGCCATGGCCGCCGACCTCATCGCAGAGCTCGGCGAGAAGCCAGATGATCCGCCTGAGCTGGTCGCCGTCGCGGAGATACCAGCGGACGACTTCGCGCGCATCACGGTCGCCGATGACTTCCTCGGCATCGCCTTCGACCGGCCGACCAGCCCGGGCAATATAGGCACCCTGATCCGCTCGGCTGACGCGTTCGGGGCCAGCGGGCTCATCGTTACCGGTCATGCCGCCGACCCCTATGACCCGAAGTCCGTCCGGGCCAGCACGGGCTCCCTTTTCGCCCTTCCGGTTGTCCGTGAGGCATCAGCCACCGACGTTCTGATCTGGGCGAGAAGCCAGCGCATAGCGGTGGTCGGAACGGACGAGAACGGGACTACGGACATCGCCGGTTTTGACCTTACGCAGCCGGTTCTCCTCGTCGTCGGGAACGAGACGACTGGGCTCAGCGCGGCCTGGCGGGAGGCGTGCGACGCCATGGTCTGCATCCCGATCACCGGCTCGGCTAGCTCGCTCAACGCCGCGAACGCGGGCACGATCGCACTCTACGAGGCGGCCAGGCAGCGCCGCGCCTTGCCGCAAACCCGCGCATAACGACAGCCCCACCCGCTGGTCTGCGGCCCGTACGGCGGCATGGTAGTCCGCGCCAGCGCCGATCAGGTGACCCGCGATATCCACCGCGCCGAGGTACACGAACGACGCCTGCGGCCCGTCCGCCTCGATGATAGAAACCGTCAGCGACGTCCCAGGCCGCCATGCCATCGCCTTCCGAGGCCTCGACGAACTCACGTCGCGACACCTCGGCGAACAGTGGCCCGCCGTCCTCGTCGGTCGCCAGCGGCGGCCAGCCGGCCACCGCTAGCAGCGTGCTGAAGCCCGCCCGGGTCGCCACCGTGAGGAAGTCCGGATGCGTCGCCAGCTGGTGCCCGCTGAGGTCGTTGCCGGTTACGCCATGCTGATCCACTGGCACACCAGTAGCGATGTTGGCCCAGCAAGGTCCGGACCAGGATGGTGTCGCGTCGTCGATGGTGATCGGGGTAAGAACGTCGGCCGCCCAGATGGCAGGGGTCGCGTCGGCGCTGAGCGCGTCGAACCGTGTGCCGTCCACTCCGATAACCAGTACGTGACCGCTCACGTGAAGAACCCTAGCCTCACACGGTGGTCTTGGCGAGGTCGGTCAGTTCCGTCGAGGCCGCCTTCCGCGACCGGAGGACGAACGCCGATGAGAACACCGGACCCATGAACCCGACGGATTGCGCTATCACGTCCGGCAGCCGCAGGACCTTGGATCCGAGACGCTCGTATCCGGCCATAAGCGGGATCGTAAGGACACAAACGATCTAGTGTCAATACGTCGCACCAGATCATCGCAAAACGATCCGAGCCGGGTCGCGTCGCGTCGTCGAGGAACTGCGACGGCTTCACGCAGAACGTGCCGAACCCGCGCGCCCGCTGCGCCGGGATGGCGGCCAGCGCCCGGCCCAGGTCCGCGACCGCATCCGGCCCGCCGAACTCACCGCGCGGGCCCGCCGCGCCGCACGGGCTGAGGCTCAACCCACACATCGCAGAACGAGAAATGGTTCCCGTGGTGCGAGAATGGTTTTGCGGACCAGGCCTTGGCCCATATCTCAAGCTGCTCGTCCAGGATCGCGCCACGCTGCGCGAACGGCACGCCGAGCGCGTCATATTCGTCCTTGTGCCAGCTCACCGTCGGCTGCACGACCAGCCGCCCGCCGCTGAGCCGGTCCAGCGTCGCGAGGTCCTTGGCCAGCGCCAGCGGGTGCCGCAGCGGGCTGATGATCGCGCCGGCGACGAGCGGATCTTGCTGGTGGCGGCGGCGATCGCGGACAGCAGCACGATGGGGCTCGGCCATGGTGTCGCCGGGGTCCCGGTTTCCCGGCAGCGCGTAGTCGCGCGGTCGCGGTGCGGCGCATGAAATGGGTTGGGCAAGTCCAGCGGAGGACTTCGCCGGTCGCGGAGTCGAGCAGGCCGGGGTCGGCGCGCAGCCTTTCCCACTGCTCGGGGCCGGTCCCCGAGGTCGATGAACTGGTCCAGGTCCGCTTCCGGCAGTCCCATGATGCGTGCCAGCACCCGGATCGGGACTTCCTTGGCCACCGCGTCTATGAAGTCGAACTCGGTTTTCTGTGGGACGCTGGCCAGCGTGCGTTCGGTGAGGTCGCGCACGAAATCCTGGAACGTGGCGATGGCCCGCTGGGTGAACGGGCCGAAGACGATCTTGCGCAGCCTGGTGTGGCCGGGCGGGTCCAGGTCGATGATCGTGGTCCTGGCGGCCATGTCCGCGTCGGTGGGCTCCTCGAACGAGACGCCGCGCGCCGAGGAGAAGGTGGCCACGTCCCTGCTGGCGGTCACGATGTCCTGGTACCTGTGCACCGACCAGTAGCCGGAGTTCGGCGCCTCCTCCTCGAACCAGGCGACCGGACATTCCCGCCGCAGCCTGGCAAACTCGTCATAGGGCACCCCGCGAGCCCGCATGTCCAGGTCGGTAAGCGCTGTGCTGGTAAAGTCTGGCATGATAGATAGTTTGGCACCAAACGATCGGGAGGGCCACTGCGATGCGCGTGCTTGTGATCAAGCATCACGATGTCGATGCCGCTGGCTTCGTCGCCGATGCCTTCGCGGCGCGCGGCGCGGTACTGGAAAATCACCTGCTGCCCGATGATGGTCCGCTGCCCGCCCTGGCTGGCATCGACCGCGTCGTGGTGACGGGTGCCAACCCTTCGGTGAACGATGACCTGCCGTGGATCGCCGACGAACAGGCCCTGCTTCGTGCCGCCGACCAGGCGGGCGTCCCGATCCTGGGGATCTGCTTCGGCGCCCAGGCGCTGTGCGTGATGGCCGGCGGCCGGGTGGAGCGTGCCCCGCGCCAGGAGATCGGCTGGACCATGATTGACTCCGCCGTCCCCGAGCTGATCCCGCCGGGTCCGTGGCTGGAGTTCCACAGCGACCGCTGCCTCCTGCCCGGCGGCGTGCGGGTGCTGGCGAGTACCGGCCTGTGCGTCCAGGCCTTCACAATCGGCGCTCACCTGGGCGTCCAGTTCCACCCCGAGGTAGACGGCGCCCAGTTCAAGCGCTGGCTCGACATGGGCTGTGCCGCTGAGGCCATCGCCGCGGGTCAGGACCCCGACGACCTGCTAGCCCAGACCATCCGCGAGGAGCCCGAGGCCCGCGTCCGCGCCGACCGCCTGGTCGCCGCCTTCCTGAACCTCCCCGCGTGATGCCCCGCCCCATGATGCCCCGCCGCAGGCGAAGCTCTGGCGGAAGATCCGTGTTCCACGGAAGAAAAAGAGTCGGAATTGACTCCTTGTTTTCCGTCTAACATCGAATTTCCGTACAATGCCTATGCCGCCGGTCCCGGCAGAGCCAGCTTGTAGGCGAGCCCGGCTTGCGGCTGGAGTACGCGGAGCGGGCCGCGGCCGGTCCAGTAGCCTGCCTGGAAGAAGAGCCCGTCGGTGGCCACGATCCACAGTCCCGAGCCGGTCGCGGACCAGCGCACGCAGACGACCGTGCTTGAGCCGTAAGGGAATGCCCCAGGGACCACGGGCAGGGCGACGACAGGGATGGGGCCGCCCGGAACCCTGGTCAGCTTGCCGGTGCGCAGGTCCGCGACGTAGACGTAGGTGTCGGCGGCCGCCGTGCCCTGGCGATCGACGCTGTCCAGCGCGAGGGCGAGGCGCTGTCCTGCCGGCCCGAAATCGGCGGTGTCGTTGGTATTGATGACGGTGCCCGGCGGCAGGGTGAGCTGCGTGCCCGCACCGCCCCGCAGGTCGGTGACGTGCAGGGTGCAGTCGGGTGGGCAGGCTGGGTCCTGCCATGCCACCTGGTCCGCGTCGGCGGCGACGATGACCGAGTCCTGCGGGATGCCGGCGGGTTCGATCCGGCCGTTACTGGGGGTCATCAGCGCCAGGCCCCGGTCCGGGCTCTGCAGCAGCAGGCCGGGAACGGTGTCCGCGATCAGCTCCTGGTCATTGAGGTGGACGATACCGGACAGGCGCTGTCCATTGTCACCGGCAAGCCAGGCCGGGCTGTCGGACGGGCCGTTGCCCCATGGCGGTCCGGCCTGCTCGACCCAGACGCCCCGGTGATCAGGGGCCACGGCCATGTAGTTTGCCCGGGCGATGATCCGCGGGAGACCGGCACCTCGCGTGCCGACCGGGATGAACAGCACATCTCCGATATCCGGCAGGCCGGCCGCGCCCTGGCCGTCGATGAGCGCGACGACGCCGCCGTCAACCGAGATGATCTGCTGCACCGCCGCACCGGGGCCGAGCGGATCCTGAGTGTCGCCGCCGTCCTGCAGTACATCGGCCAGCGAGACCTGCGCCTGCCCGGGGACATTCAGCAGGCGCAGGTCATCACCGCCAAGGAACAGCTGCGCTGCGGGCGCGCCGCCCGGCCGCAGCGGCGTTCCGTGCAGCATCTGCGGCGCGGTCAGCGCGACTGGTGACGGCGAGGGCGGCGGGTATGGCGCGGTGCGGGTCAGGTGAGAGTTCACCTGCAAGGCGACAACGCCGGCGACCAGCGCCGCCACCGCCACGCCAGCCAGCACCCGCCCGAGCCCAGCCCGGCGATGGTCGGGATCACGCCCCCCACTGATGACGTCCGATGACGCCTCGTCCGGCATAAGGTAAACGTACCCCGAGGTCCCATTTCGGCAAGGCGCGGCGCCGTTGTCGATTTCCCGCCCTGGATCACGCGGCTTCGGCGAGGGTAAGGGTGCGCTCGTAGACGGCGATGGTCTCGGCTGCGATCCGGTCCCATGAGTAGCGTGATCGGACCCGGTCGGCGGCGGCGAGGCCGTACGCCTCGACCAGCATCGGGCGCGCGAGCAGCTGACGGATGCGCTGTGCCAGCAGCGCCGGGCGGCCGGGCTGCACCAGGATGCCGGTGGTCCCGTCCACTACCGCGTCCGCCGCGGCGCCGGACGCCGTGGCTACCACGGCGGTCCCGCAGCCCATCGCCTCAAGCGGGACGATTCCGGTCGGCTCGTACCTCGCGGTATGCACGAACAGGTCGGCCGAACGCAGCAGCGCGGGCAGCTGCGGCCGGTCCACCTGCCCGGCGAAGACCACACGGTCCGCCACGCCGAGCGACTCGGCAAGCTCTGTCAGGCCGGACGCCGTGCCGCCCGCGACGATGAGCTCCGCGTCCGGCAGCTGGCACAGCGCCCGCATCAGGGTGCCGAGCCCCGACCACTCGGCAGGATCGGCGAAGGTGAGCAGCCGGGGGCGAGCGCCCCGCGCGGCAACCGGACCCTCCGGGGTGAACTCATCGGTATCTATCCCGCAGGGAACGACCCGGACAGACGAGCGCGGCACGCCCAGCTGAGCGAGGTCGGCGGCCTCGTCGGAATTAGCGGCCAGCACCGCGCTGGCGCTGCGCCCGATGGCAGGCTCGAGCCTGATCCGCGCGCTACCGGCGGCACCGAGTGCCAGCTTGTGCCGCTGTTCGGCGACGCCGAGCGATCCGAAGGCCTGCACCAGGGGGATGCCGAGGTCGCGTACTGCGGCGAGGGCAGCCAGGCCGCTGTCCCAGCGCACCGCATGCACGACGTCCGGGCGGCTCTTGACCCACGCCGCTCGCAGCTGGCCGGTGAACGCGGACATCCCGTCGAGCGGGTCGTCGGCAGCCGCCGGGCCGAGGGGTATCACCCGCACTCCGCCCGGGGACAGCCGGGCGGGCTGGTTAGCGTTCTGCTTGCGGGTGTAGACGGTCACCTTGTGGCCGCATCCCGCGAGCGAACGGGAAAGATCCGTGAGCTGCGCGTCGTCACTCGTGCCTGACTGCTGGTCCAGCATTGCGTCCTGCGCTACCAGTGCGATTCTCATGATGTACGTGGCCTCTCGTTACCGGGATCCTCGCGGTGAGTGGCCGAGAAGCAGAAAAGCGGTGAACCTGCTGCCGCACGCTCCACCCGTCCGCCGTAAGGACTAGGAACGTGCCTGCGTCGTAGGCACCGCTGAGTCAAGTATCTCCCGTGCGCTCGATGCACAAACCCTAGGATGCCGGAAATTTCCCTGGCAGGATTCATTGAGGTTTTCCCGGCAAATGTGCTGGCGCGGCCGAGCGGCGCGCATCTATCGAGCACAGACAGCGCAAGACGTGCTGGATGGCTGCGTCGCGAGGAGAACTGGGATGCGTATCACGAACGGGATCGTCGCCAGCATGGTGACGGTGGCACTGGCTGTCGGCGCGGGCGCGCTGGCGGATGCGGCCGCTCCGGTGGCGGACGCGGCCACGGTGGCATGCGGCGGCGCCTGCATGGCGATCGGCCCCGAGGAGTACGGACTCAGCTATGTCACCGCGGTCTCCGGCGGCGCGGTGACCGGGCAGGGCATCCACCTCGCCAAGGCAGCGGAGTCGGCCAGCGAGGACTTCATGCTCAGGAACGAGGGCACCGTCGCCGCCTTGTACAAGGACGGCCTGATCGGAGCCTCGCTGCGCTTTTCCTGGCCGTCGGATGAGGTGTACGAGTACGTGTACGCGCCCGACGGCGTGGCGAGCTCACTGTGCGTGGGGGTGGCCAGCACCGCCACGCAGGGCGCCCCGGTCAGCCTGCAGCCCTGCGGTTCCTCCCCCAGGGTGCTCTGGATCGCCCTGTCCGCCGACAGCATCGGCGGCTTCGAACCGCTGATCAACGGCAGCGACGCCAATGACCGGGATCCGTACGTGCTCACCGCCGGCCGGTGGGCCAGCGGCCTCACCGTTGAGCAGCTGGTCCTGACCGACGGTATGGCCGCCACCAGCCAGATCTGGGCCAGCTGGGCCGGCGTGTACTACCCCTCCCGGCAAGGCGCGACCCCGGTACCGACCCGGCGCTAGCCCGCGTCAGCCCTGTCCGCGGCCGGCCTCCACCCTGAGCCCCTCCTCAAGGATGTAGGCAGCGGTGGGAGCGGAACCCCAGGTCAGGGTCCGGAGAAAGTCTTCGGGCCGCACCAGGCGGCGCTCGTCAATCTCGTGCTGCGGATCCCATGGCAGGAGCTCGACCCTGGCCCAGAAGCGGGACTGGTAGTAGCGCCAGGGTCCGGTCGGGTGCTCAGGATCCTCAACGCGCTGGCAGCCGATATAGCGGCTCTCCACGACGCGAGCGCAGCCCTCCTCCATCACCTCCCTGACCAGGCAGTCCTCCAGCGTCTCGCCCGGCTCGACCCCGCCGCCGAGCAGGTTCCAGTACCACCCGCCATCGATATCGTGCGCGCCGAGAACGATCATCCCGTTCCCGGTAAAGCAGATGCCGTACGCCTGGTTAGAGTGCGGCGGTTCCGGCCGGAACGGGGGATCGAACCAGGTAAAGGTCACCAGGCGGCCCCGGTCGCGGACCTGCTGTACCGACCGCGCCTCGGGTTCGGCCAGGCCTGTCGAGTAGCCGCCGGGCGGCGCAACGCGCTCCATAAGCTCTGACTTTCTGAGCTGTCGAGCCACGCGCCGATGCTGCGGGCCAGGACCGGCATCGGGAGCGAGCCGTGATCCAGCAAGGCGCCGTGGAAGGCCTGCGGTGAGAACGACGTGCCTAGCCGCGTGCGGGCCTGGTCACGGAGCCGGAGGATCTCCAGCTTGCCGGTCAGGTAGGCGAGCGCCTGTCCCGGCATGACGATGTACCTGTCGATCTCGGCAGCGAGGAATTCCCGCGGCATGGGGACGTGCTTGACCATGAACTCCAGGGCCTGCTCACGACTCCAGCCGAACGCGTGGATGCCGGTGTCCACCACGAGCCGGGCGGCTCGCATCATTGAGGCGCTGACCGCGCCGAGCAGGCCGCGATCGTCTGTGTAGAGTCCGGCTTCCTCAGCGAGCTGCTCGGCGTACAGGCCCCAGCCTTCGGCGAACACCGACAGGCTGCGCTGCCGCTGGAGTGCCGGCAGGTCGCTGAGCAGCTGGAGACGGGACAGCTGCAGGTGATGGCCAGGCACCGCCTCATGAAAGGCCGTCACCTCGATGTCCCATCCAGTGCCAGCGGTCGGCATCTCGGTGTTGAACCAGAAGGTTCCTGGACGGCCGCCGTCCAGCCTAGGCGGGGTGTAGTGCGGGGCCATGCCTGCCGCCGCCACCACGTGCGGCATGGGCGTCACCTCGCACGGCGGCGGCAGCGGCCCCGGGAACAGCTCTCCCGCGCGCGCCTCGGCCCGCCGCACGGCCGCGACCGCGTGCTGCACGGCTTCCATGGCGGGTATCTTCCCGGCAGAGTCCCGCAGCGCGCCGAGTACCTCGTCCATGCCATGCAACCCCAGCCTGGTACCGAGCTCGACGGCTCGGTCCTCCAGTACCTGAAGCTGGTCCAGGCCGGTCTGGTGCAGCTGTTCCGCGGACAGCGGCAGCGTCGTGTACATCCGGACTGCCGTGGCATAGGCCTCGGCACCGCCTGGCAGCCAGGTCAGCCCCGGCCTGGTGGCCGGCCGGGCCTGGGGGAGCAGCTCCTTGACGACCGCGACCCACCTGGCCAGGGCCGGGTGCACTACCTCGTCGGCCGCCGCTCGGCGTTCCTGCTCCCACGCCGCGGCGCGATCCCATCCCTCGGGCGGCCGCGGCGATAGCAGCGGGCTGGCGGCAGGTGCGGCAAGGACGTTCCCTGCCCAGGCGACCGCCTGCTCGGCCAGCGGCAGGACCGGCAGGCGGCCCCTGCCAGCTCCGGTCCGCAGCCGCTCCGCGAGCTGGTCGACCCAGATGCCGCTGCGCCGCAGCCGGCTCAGGTAAGCCTCTGCCGTGTCCGGGCTGACCAGGACCGTCCTGGCCGCCAGCGACAGCAAGCTGGCCGGCCCGGAGAACTGCATCGCGGTGACGGTGTACTCCGGCCCCGCCAGATCAATCGAGTCCACCTCGTGGCTGGCTGCGGCCTCGGTGCAGTCCACGGTGATGGCATCGGCTGGCGTGAGCTCCTCGCGCACGATGGCGCCCGCCTCGCTGAGGAAGTGCCCGATCTCGGCGCGCCAGGCCTGCTCGCCTTCCTCGCTTATGTCCGGGACCAGATCGTCATAGCCAGCGATGCCATAGCTCGTCGCTGCGAAAGGGTTCTTCTCGAGCCACCGTTCGTGAAAACGGTCGGCGAGGTCACGCGCAGAGGTCATACTGTCTCCCACCGAATCATCGGCTGCCATTGAGGAACACCCCACCGTACCGCGAGCCACCCCAGGCTGCGGGCCGGTGCCCCGCCCCGTCCCGCATTAATGCTCAACGGAAAGTAAAGAGTCAAAAATGGCCCATTATTTTCCGCCTGGCATTTAATTTCCGTCGCTATTAGAAGCGTGGCCGCCCGGGGGCGCAACTCGCGAGATGGCTGCCGCATTCTTTGGTCAGCGACCGGAGCCTCGCACAGGGTCCCGCTCGACGGGACGACGTGGAGCGTGTGGCGGGACGTAGGGCTGCGCGGCGCCGGCTTCCCCGCGGACATGGTGCTCGCCTTGTGCGACGAATCGCTCGCGCGTGCCGAGAATCTAGCCGGGCGGCTGCCCTATGAGAAGGCGTACGCCGATGCTGTCGGCCGGCTGCCCCGCGCCATCGCCGGTATCCTTGCCGATCCGGGCTTCCAGGAGGCACTTACCTGGCAGAATCCCGGGCTGTCGCAGATCTTGCATGACGCTGGCCCGGTTCTGGTCCGGCGGTCCAAGGATCGCACCCGGGAGCTGGTGATCGCCAGCTACCTGCAGCGCTACTGCCTGAAGAACGACACGATAGGGTTCTTCGGACCGGTCGGGTGGGCATCCGCCGGGCACGAAGCACCCGGCCTGGTCGTGACGCCGGGGGAACAGCTGATAGCCCGCAGGACCACGTATTTCGAGGTGTGGGCGATCGACAAGGTCGCTGCCGAAATTGCCAGGCAGGGGAGAGTGCTCGGCTGGCTGCGGCCCCGGCGGACCCGGTCGGTGTACCTGGACGGGAACGTGCTGCACCGAGCACACCGCCCGCCGGTCACGCTTACCGACGCCGAACTGCGGGTCCTCTTGGCGTGTGACGGCCGCCGGACGATCGGCGACGTGCTGGCCAGCGTCGGGACACCCGATGCTCGTCCCCTGCTGACCCGTCTGGCCGGGCTGGGCGCACTGCGACTGGATCTGGAAGGGCCGGTGGATGCCCGGCCGGAACAGCTGCTCAGGGAGCAGCTCGAGCAGATCGCCGACCCGACGGCCAGAGCAGCGGCGCTCGAGCCGGTCGAGCGGATGATCAGGGCGCGGGACGAAGCGGCGGCGTCCGCCGGTGACGCCGCCAGGCTCAGGCAGGCACTGGCAGGCCTGGCGGAGACGTTCGAGGAAGTCACCGGGTCACTGGCCACCCGTCGGGCGGGCCAGCATTATGCCGGCCGGATGGTGGTCTACCACGACTCGGTGCGGGACGTGCGGGTGGAGCTGGGCGCGGCGGTGACCGGGGCGCTGGCCGCGCCGCTCGGCCTGGTGCTGGATAGCGCCCGATGGCTGGTCAACGACATCACGGACCGATACCGCATGCTCTTCGCCGAGTTGCTCGACGATCAGGTTGCCCGGGCCGGCGGCGTGCCCGTGCCACTCTCGCGGTTTCTCGCCGAGGCGTCGCCTCACCTGTCGTTTCGCCCTGGCCGGGGGCTGAGCGAGATAACCGAGTCGGCCATGGCCGAGCTGCAGCGGCGCTGGCAGGAGGTGCTTGGCCCGCTGGAGTCCGCCCGTGGGCACGAGGTCAGCTCGGAGGCGATCGCCGCCAGGGTCGCGGAGTGCTTCCCCGCGCATCCGGTCGCCTGGAGCGGCGCCAGGCAGCACTCACCGGACATCATGATCGCGGCGGCATCGCCCGGCGAGGCCGAGCGCGGCAACTTCCTGCTGGTCCTCGGCGAACTGCACGTGGCCATGAACACCCTGGAGAGCCGGGCCCTCGTCGAGCAGCACCCCGACCCAGCCAGGCTTGTCGCCGCCGATCAGGCAGATCACGGCGGGCGGCGGATCGTGCCCATCCCGGCGAAGGACTACCCGAACGTGAGCTCCCGCGGCAGCCCTCCCTCGGCCGTGCTCGGGCCAGGGCAGGTCTACTGGTCTGCCGGCATCATCGAGGCCCTCGACCCCGACGAGTCGTCCACGGTCATGCCAGCGGCCGCCAGCCGATAGCTCCGGCCGCGCACCGGCCGCGAATCACGATCGACCGGCTTGTGTTTAGCCGGGAGCAATGGGTCTTCCAGGTCGCGGACTCGAGCTGGGCCTTCGCCGACAGCGAGCAGGAACGCTATTACCTCGCGCAGGGCTGGCGGCGGGAACACCACCTGCCTGAGCGGGTGTTTTACCGCGTCCCCGTCGAGCCCAAGCCGGTAGCCGCCGATTTCCGTAGCATCGTCCTGATCAACCTCTTCGCCAAGCACGTGCGTAAGGCGGCAGCCGCAGGAAACTCCGAGTACACCGTCTCCGAGATGCTCCCCGACCTGGACCAGCTCTGGCTTGCTGACCGCGCCGGCCAGCGCTACAGCTCAGAGCTGAGGTTCGTCGCATTCGACGGCATGACCCGGGATTAGTCTGCTGGCAGACCGGCGGCATGGAGCCCGATACCATCCGTATCATGGCTCAGCTGATAACGAATGAATTGATCAAGCTTCCGAATGCGGTGGCGAACACCAAGCCCGCGATGGCTCTTGGCATCATCGCCTTCAAGGGGCAGCAAGCCTCCGACGATGTGTACCTGAGCGGCGGAGCGTTTCCTGGCATCGCGGCATATTCAGTTGCGTCGGGCCGGATCAGCGGTACGACAACTGACCACGCCCCCGCACTGGCGGGCTATGTCGGAGTCGGCTCGTCAATGCTCTATCTCGCCTGGAAAGTCGCTGGGCAGGAGACGGTCGAGGTCCGGCAATACCTCCTGGACCAAGACGGCTCTCCTGCTGAGAACAGCCAGTGGGCATCGCTGCCGACTGCCTCCGGTCGGCCCAGCAATCCCGTGGTATCCACCGATGGCGCCCCGGCAATGGCCATCGGCGCCAATAACCTGCTCTACATGGTCTGGAAGGCGCCAGGCGACGCTGCCGTCATGTCCTGGTCGGCTTACGACGGGTCTGGCTGGTCTGATCCGGAGACGATCCCGTCAGCCACAACCAGCGTGGCGCCAGCGCTGGCGGGCTTCGATAGCTCGGGGCCGGGTAACGTCTGGCCGCTGTGCCTGACCTATAGCGAGGCGGCCAGCAATGCCGTGACCTGGGCGATGTTCACTCCGGGCGCGGCTACCCTCACCCGGAACGCCGTGTCGGGCGCCACCACGGAGACCACGCCGGCGGTGACGAGCGGGCCAGGTTTCACTAGCAGTGCCGGGCCCGCCTTTGTGATCGTATGGAAGCCTGTGAGCGAGGCTTCTCTCTCTTTTGTCTCTGTACAGGGCGGGACCGCGAGCCAGATGTACACACTGCCGCAGGCAGAGACCAACCTGGGGCCCGGCGCGTTCGATGCCTACGATGTCGCGTCCGGCAATCCTCTTACGCTGGCCTACGTCAGCAAGAACACCGGAGACGTGTTCCAGGGCGTCTGGTCCGTGATCGCCGACCCGGCGCCGTTCCCCAGTAACGCCCCTCTCGAGGGGGCAAGTAACTACGTTTTCCTCCGCAGCAACCAGTGCGCATTGGTGAACGATCTCGTCGTAACCATCGCGATCACCGAGGACCTCGAAGCCGCGAACGGCTACTCGTTCCAGCTGAACGCAAATACTCCTATTGCCGCCAAGAACTACAGCCGATGCAACTGGCAGCAATGCGGTTTCCAGGTCGACGGCCTCGGCAATTTGAGCTCATGGGTGAACAACTGGACGCCGCAGGGATTCGCGAGTGAAACCCCGACCGGGCAGCCAAACCCTTATGATCTGCACAAATGGTCTACGCCGACAATTCCGGCTAACAGCCTGCTGAAAATCAGCCTGCAATACAATACAGATCAATCGGTCACCGAGGCCAAGTTCGAGCTCACCCTGCCGAACGGTGAGACGAAATCCAATCACATTCAATACGACAAGGTTTTGCTGTCGCCTTACCCCAAGGCTGGTGAGGCGCCGTCTGACTACCTGGCGCCAATCTGCGCAGTGCAGCTAGTCATCGTCGGATTCGATAATAAAGAGACGGCGAACTTTACGAAGGGAGCGGGGACGATTACATTTTCGGCGGCGAATCCGCTGATTCCCGGCGATACGAGGCCCGCATGTTCCGGTTTGACCTCGACGGGTGAGAACAGCAACCTGCTGTACGGCGCGCTGTCGGCGACCCCGAGCACCACCCTCACCCAGGCCTTCACCGTCTAGTCCCCGCAGCCTGCGCCCTTGCCCAGGGGGCCCATGCAGCTGGCCTTCGGCGGCAACAAGACCCGCAAGCTGGAGTACCTGGGGCCTGACGGCTGGAGAAGGGCGCCACCCACCTGGTGTCAATCGGCGGAGTCCAGTCCAATCACACCCGGCAGGTTGCCGCCGTCGCGGCCAAGCTTGGGCTGAAGGCGCGGCTGGTGCAGGAGAGCGCTGATTGACCTCGTCCGCACCGGTGAGATCGGAGCGGACCCCGTAACGACCAATGCCCCATGTTGTCCTCATAGTGCCACATCTGTGTACTCGACTACGTCGAGATTTCGGCGCCGTGCGAGCAGGTAGGCGCGGCGCGTCTCGACTTCCCCGGGATAGCTCACGCGCTCCAGGCGCATCTCGACACGGAACCCAGAACCCTCGAGGCCCGCTGCGATCTCCGCCGGCTGGAAGAACCGGAAGTCCACGTCCACGCCATGCCCCAGCCATTCGTCCAGGTGCCGCACCTCCGAGCCGATATGGAACGACACCAGGAACAGCCCGTCGTACCGCAGCACCCGGTGGACCTCATCGAAGGCCCGGCTCAGCTCCCCAGCTTCGAGGTGGATGATCGAGTAAAACGCAACGGCCGCGCCGAACTCGCCATCTGCCGCCGGAAGCTCAAGGAGATCCCCCTCGCGGAACTCCACCGCGGGAAACTCCCTGCGGCCAACCGCGACCATGCCAGGAGCCAGGTCGATACCGACCGCTGCCACGCCACGATCGGCCAGCCACGCCGCGACGTGGCCAGGGCCGCACCCAAGATCGGCAACTGCCGCGCCCTGTCCGGTTTGCTCGGCGAGGCAGGCCAGCAGGGCGCGGTCGAGTGGCTTCCTGGCGAGTTCATCCCCGAAGCCAGCCGCGTAGTCGTCTGCGACGGCGTCGTAGCTAAGGCGTACGAGGTGATGCGGCGAGATCGAATCCTCCATAACTCCAGTCTGCCGCTCCATAACGTGCCCGGCGGCGGGATCACCGCGGTGATCCCGCCGCCGGGCGGTGCGCTGCTTCGTGGCTGGCTAGGAGCTGCGCTCCCAGGCGACGGAGAACCCGTTGCCGCCGCTGGTGAGGGCGCTGGGCTGCGCCTTCACGTTGCCGGAGGAGTCGACCATGGTGATCTCATCATCGGTGAACGAGGAGATGACGCCTGCAGTGGAGCCCTCGGTCACGGTCGCGCTCGATGCCGTCCAGCTGCCGAAGTCTTCCAGCGGGTAGACGCCGTCTTCGCCGCTGGGCGCTTCCGCGATCCATTCCGCGCTGCTGTTCGCGCAGTCCGAGCAGCTCTGAGTGGTGCTGAAGCTGTTGGCCGTGTGTGCGGAGTCGGTGACCGCCAGGGTGTAGCTGTCGCCGCTGCGGACGACGGAGGCGGTGATGCTGTCACCCCCCGCCACTGACTCGCCGACCGTCTGGATGTCGTTGGTCGGGTACATCTCCCACCAGGAGAACTGGTAGTTCGTGCCGTAGTAGCACTCGATGAGCGTGCCGTCCTGCTCGACGCTGTCGCTGCTGTACCCGTCGATGCCGACCCAGAAGGCGGCTAGCGTGACGGTGTCGCCGCAGCTTGACGCCGACGGTTCTTTCCAGCTGGCCGCGACCTTGCTGAAGTTGCTGCCGGTGTCGGCGTAGCCCGACCAGTTCGAGCTCTGCACCTGGGTCAGGCCGGCGATCTGGGACGTGATCCCAGTGCGCTGGTCGGTGCCGTGCTGGCCGATGTCGAGGCCCTTGATCGCAGCCTTGGCGATGGCGGCGGCACGCGCGGCGTTGGAGCCGCCGGCCGGGCTCGCGTTCGCCGCGGAGCCGGTGCCGGCGAGTACGCCCAGTACCGGCAACAGCGCGATCAGGGGCAGGAGAAGGGAGCGGGGGAGACGATGCATGGTGGTATTGCCTCTCACACAAAAGGCGGCCCTGTGTAGCCGCCCGTGCCCTTATGGTAACTTTTCGGCTTTTTACCATCAATACCCGACAGGTCGGGTTTTTATTGTGTTGATTGTGGTCTGATTGCGTTTTAGTTCAGTCTGTCCGTTGAATAGGCGTGGGATGTGCGGAGGGTCCTGCCGTGACGTAAATGCACGAGAGCGGGTGGGATCATTGGCGAATCAGAACGCCACATGTGTTACGTCCCACGCCCTCCAGATCCCGAGCGCCCCAGAGTGGCGATTGGGACCGTCGAGGCTCCCGTGCCAAGAGTGACGGAAAATCCGTGCCTCACGGAAGAAAAGGAGTCAAAAACGACCACTTAGTTTCCGGCGAGCATCTATTTTCCGCCCAAATAAGGACGTCATGGCGGACAAAATGCCCTTTTGTGCCAGCGCTCCGGCCGCAGTAGCCGGTTATCGGCTGCGACCAGCGATGTCCGCAGCGCGGCTCTATCGTCCGGATCGGGGTGGGATCATTGGCGCATGTCTGGCATAGATGAGGTGTGGCGGGAGGCGGACGGCGCGCTGGTGCGGTGCCTGGAACTTGCCCATGAGTCCTTCCGCGCGGGAGGACTTCCTGTCGGCTCCGTGATCGTGGCGGGCAATGGCGAGCGGATCAGCGAGGGCCGTAACCGGGCCTATGATCGGGCGGGCGGGACGGACCGGCTGCAGCGCACGCCTATTGCCCACGCTGAGATGAACGCGCTTGCCGCGGTGGGCACAGGGACTGAGCTCGGCGCCGTGAAGTTGTGGTCCTCGCACCGGCCGTGCGCGATGTGTGCGGCGGCGTGCACGTTCACCGGGGTGGGCAGCGTCCGTTTCATCGCCCCTGATCCATCCGATGATGACAGTCACGATGATCCCCGCGGGATCGAGCCGGAATGGGCGGTCGTTGCTAACCTGCTGTTTCTGTCTGGGATTGCCGCTTACCTGGGGCCGTCTGCCCCGATGATCACCCGTGCCCGGCAGCGCGAGCCGGAGATAGTGGAGCTGATGCAGGTAGCGGGCGACGCGGAGCTGCGGCAGGCGGCGCTCCGCGACGCCCTCGGCCCGTTCTGGCCGCAGATCCAGGACGCGGCGCGCGAACGCCGCAAGCGCAGTCGGTGCGTCTTACCCGCCGCGCGTTCGATGACGCTCCGGCCAACGGGGAGCTCATGTGAACTGGGCTGACCGCCCGCTGCCGCGGCCACTGCTGGCCGCGGCAGCGAGCTCCCCCCCTGCTAGGGCGTGATCTGGATCGCCGGGACCTGCTGGGTGGTCAGGGAAACGAGATGGTGGCCGAGGGCCACCGTGTGGTGTGCGGCGACGACGTGTCCGCCGACGGGATCGAGGCACACCGCGCTGGTAATGTGCGCTGCGGTGATTCCGGCGGCCGCGCCCGCAGCGCTGCCGATCTGCCACGCCTCCCGCTCGGAACTGCCATTCGCTCGTGCGATTGACCTCGCGATGAAGCCGGTGGCCGCCGCGGCGGCGGCGCTTATCGGATAGCTGATGGGTATCGAGTGCATGGCGCACCTCCTGAACTTCTGGCTCTACACTACGCAAGCTATGCGTGAGCCGGGCCGCCGCAAACCAGTTCTTCGCACACCTGGATGCGAAACTTCGCATCGCTTGCCAGGTCCGCTATTGCAGGATCAAGGTGAAGGCAGGAAGGCGCGCTGGCAAAAGGAGCCGGATGTGCAGATGGCTGATGAGAACGGGAAATTCAACACAGCGCTGAACGCGGGCACACGGCTATGGCGGGCCGGCTGCTGGATACGCGCGACCCTGCTCACCGGAATGTGGATCACCCTTGCCTGGGCCCCGCTCTCGGAACTCCCGCGAGCGGCCGCACAGCTGCTGGTTACAACCCTGGCCCTGCTGCTCGCGTTCGCGCACATCATGCCCGGCGGCCTGAACGTGCTGGCGAGGATCCCCGGGATGACGAGGCTGGCCAATCACCTGGCCGGGACATCCGGGCGCGCGACAGTCGATATTTCCGGGCTCGCCGAAGGCCTCGGCGCTCTGCTCGCCACCTGGCTGTACGTCGGCTGGTTTCCGCTGCCGGGCCTTCCGGTCGGCGTGCGTTCGACAGGGGTGGCGCTTGCGATCGGCTACGCCTGGGAGGCAGTGCTTCAGGCAGTGATCGATCCCGGCTGGTATAACCCCGACATGCGGGCTCAGCGGCCTATGCGCATCTTCAGGTGCGTGATTCCGGTGATCCTCTCCGGGATCTTCACGTTCGTTCTCTTGCCGTGGACTGGCATCGCTGCCCAGGTGCCGTTCGCCGTCCGTCTCCTGCTGAGCGTCTCCCCGTTCGCCTACTACCTGGTCTGGGCCGCCTTCGACGTGCTGCTCCGGGCATCTGTCATCTCGCTGCGGAACTCCGAGAACCTGTGGCGCTGGGACATCTGGGGGGATGTTCACGGCTCGATGAAGAACACGCTGGTGTTTCTCCAGCAGTATGTCGATGAGCCCGGCGCTGACCTGGAGGAGATCCGGAGCCTGACCAGGAACGCGCTGGTCGTGGTGGATGAGTTCCGCGGGTATCTCGTCGGTGGCCGCTCGCGGGCGTGGTCGGGCGCCCCGCTCAGCGATCTCTGGGAGTCCGTTCTGCGAGGGATCGGGACCCCGCGGCGCGTGCACTGCGTCCTCGCGCCGGACTCCGCCGGGCTGCGGCTGTCCGCCACCGATTACCAGGTCGCCCGCCGAGTGCTTCCCGACCTGATGAGCAACGCGCTGAAGGCAGGCGCGTCCAACGTCGATGCTCGTTGCACGGTCTCCGGGCAACCGCCGGTGATCAGGATCGAGGTGGCCGACGATGGCCCCGGGATGGAACCGTCCGACGCCAGTAACCCTCAGTCGAGCCTGGCTGTACTCAGTTCCAGGCTGCGCAGGCGTGAGGGCGGCGTCGATCACTCGGCGAACGCCCGTGGCGGGATCACGGCCGTCGCGTACTGGCGGGCAGATCCCGCCCTCGGCGACGGGGGTGCGAACGCGCCATGAAGATCCTGGTGATAGACGACTACGTCGCGGCCGAGGATGCCGTCCGGGCCGCACTCGACTCCAGCCCGGCGACGCAAGGTCATGAGGTGACGGGAGTCAGGACCCCCGGAGGCCTGCACCAGCTCGGTGGGCTCGACGGCTTCGGCCTCGCGTTCGTGGACCTGAATTTCGGCCGGCTGACCAGCCAGACTGGCCTGTCCGCGCTACGGGTCCTGCGCGATAGCGGAATACCCGCGGTGATCTACACAGCCGATGAAGAGGAAAACCGGCTGCTGTTCCTGCTCGCTGCCTTTCACTTTTACAGCCCTCTCGGGCTGGTCTCCAAGCGAGCGTCCCGGGACGAGATCCATCGCCTGGTGGCGTTCATCAACGCTGGGACGGTCCCTCCGTCGCCAGCGGCGCGGCGTTATGAACGCCCGCGTGTCGGCCGCTCTCTGTTTGACCAGCTCATTGTCCGCGTGGATGATCTTCCTGTGTGGCGGGCGCTTGGCGAGCAATCAGACCGCGTCGCGATCGCGAAGGCCACCAGCATGCATACCCGGACGCTCGACAAGTTCCTCGCGGATCATTTCGATGCCGTCGAGGGACTGGAGGCCACGCTGCTTGACCGCATCCGGCCGGAGAACCTCCGCCCGCACGAGCACCGGTTCACGCCGATACACACGTTCGCTGTCACACACCATCAGTTCTTCCAGGACCCGGAAGTCGAGAGGCTGATCAACGAACGCGATAGCGGGAGTTCCCCCAATTACCGACGAGACCATCGGTGAGCCCCCGCTGGCCAGAGCTTCTTGACTGGGCGCTCGCACACGGCCCAGTCGTCGCCGCGCTCGCCGCGCTCGCCGTCTCCCCGGGGGCGCACATCTTGATCGCCAGCGTGCTCGAGCGGCGGCGGCTGCGCGCAAACCGCGAGTTCGCGGCGCTTGCCGTCGGCGATCCGTTGCTGGCACTTGCTGTCGGCGTCGGCGTCGCCTTGTCACCGCACGGCGTCAGCGCCCCCGTCCAGGGTCTGGTCCTGGGGACCGGCGCCGTGCTGATCGCGGGCGGCTGGCTCTGCTTTGGGCTGTGGCAGTGGTGGGACGAACTGCGCCGCGGCTACTACTCACGAGCTCAGGGCTGCGCGCCGACCAAGATCTGGCATCAGCTCGGGGTGTATCCGCTGCTCGGCTCGCTCGTGTGCTGCGCCGCACTGAGCGGGCTGGCAGTGCCGCTCGGGAACTCAGCCCTGTTGGGCGCCTTCGGCAAGGCGGTCATCGTGCTCCTGGTCCTTGCCTGGGTCTGGGCCAATCTTTACGATCGCCGGCACCCCAAACTCGGGCATCCGCCTTACACATGGCGGCGCCTGCGGCCAGCCCCCGAGCCGTGGCCAGCGGACTCAGTGACACTCCAGTCCCATCACAACTTACGATGCACACCACAGGCGGCACGCCATGCGTTCACCAGCCCAGCTCGCTGTCGTCTTCCTGGAACGTGCCGGTGGGGCCGTCCTCGCCGATCGTGGCCATCCGGACTATGACACGGGCGCTGATCTCGACTGGCCGGCCGCCGGAGTTCCTCACCCCGCCGAGTTCGGTCGCGGTATAGCCGGGCTCGACCGCGTTGAACCTCACCTCCGGCACGGCCCGCGCATACTGGACGGTGAGCATCGAGACGGCCGCCTTGCTCGCGCCGTAGACGATGGCCGTTACCTTCGAGGCCGGCCGCGATGGCTCGTGGTTGGCCCAGAACGAGCCGAGCGCGCTCGACACGTTGACGACGACGGGGTTCTGCGACCTCCGCAGCAGCGGAAGCGCCGCCTCGGTGACCCGGATGATGCTGACGGCGTTCGTGTCGAACACGCGCAGCGCATCGGGCCCGTTGAGCGCCAGCAACCCGATGCCGGCATTGTTGACCAGGACGTCGAGCCCGCCATCTGCTTCGATCTGAGCGAAGGCCGCGGCGACTGAGGCGTCGTCGGTCACGTCGAGCTGAACGAACCTTGCGCCAAGCTCGTCTGCCGCCGCGCGGCCACGAGCCTCGTCACGGGCGCCTACGTAGACGGTGTGCCCGGCGGCAACGAGCTGCCGGGCGGTTTCCTTGCCGAGGCCCTTGTTCGCCCCGGTGATCAGCGTGGTTGTCATGCTCCAAGCCTGCATCGCGCGCGGCCCCGCAGGAAGTGGTCCCGTTGTCGTAGGACTGCCAGGGCCACCACAACGCGCGCCGGATCGCGCAGACTGGAGACATGGAGTCGTGGGAGTTCGGCCAGGCCGTACGGCGCTGGCGTGACCGCGCCGCCCCGCAGACGGCAGGGGTGCCGGCCGGTGGCCGTCGCCGCGCCACCGGGCTGCGCCGCGAGGAGCTCGCCGGGCTGGCCAGCATCTCGGTGGACTACCTGACCCGGCTGGAGCAGGGACGGGCTACTTCACCGTCGGCGCAGGTCGTGGAGGCCCTCGCCCGAGCGCTGCGGCTCTCGGACACCGAGCGGGAACTGCTCTTCCGGCTCGCGGGCCAGGCTACGCCGGGGCGCGATGTCGTCCCGGTTCGCATCACGCCGAGCGTCCAGCGCCTGCTCGACCGGCTCTCGCACACGCCGGTCGCCGTGCGCGACGCTGCGTGCAACCTGATCGTGGCCAATCAGCCCTACGACGCGCTGATGGGCGATACCACGTCGTGGCGCGGGATCGAGCGCAACGGGGTCTGGCGCAACTTCGTCGGCCCCGGCAGCCGCACCGTCCATACGCCGCAGGAGCAGTCCCGCTTCGAGTCCATGCTCGTCGCCGATCTGCGAATGACCGCGGCTCGTTATCCCGCCGACCGGGAGCTCAAGCGGCTGATCGCCCAGCTGACCTCGCAGAGTCCGCGCTTCGTCGAGCTGTGGGAGTCAGGCGAGTTCGTCTCGCTAGAGGATCAGTCCCGGCATAAGGTCATCGACCACCCCGACGTCGGACTCATCGCACTCGACTGCGACGCCCTCATCGTCGCGGGCGACGATCTGCGGATCACCATCTACACCGCGGAACCCGGCACCCAGGACGCCGAACGGCTGGCGCTCGCCATCGTCCTCGGCACCCAGGCACTCATCGACTAGGGCACAGAGGATGATGCCCCGCCCGGTTTACCTGGGCCGCGTTGCCGGTCGTCTCAGTCGCCGGAGAATCCCCAGAAGAACACTTCAGCGGGTGTGCCGTCCTTGTAGATGATCACGCTCCGGCCGGTCCACCTGTCACCAAGCAGGTCGCTGAGCGGTCCCTGTGCTCCTGGCTGGTACACGCGGTCGAAACTGTCCGCGGATGGCTGCAAGGTGCCGAATGCCCGGGTCAGCTCGGCGGGGGTAAGGGGAAGGATCGCGCCGAACTCGTCGTCTTCCTCGGCGGCGATGACATGATCGACATCGAGGATGGAGTGAGTCCCCTCATCCCAGAACTCCTCGACCTGCTTCACCTCGTTGAGCCCGGCCAGCGACGACGGACGGGGGACGGCCGCCCCGGCAGGAGGACCTACTGGCCAGCCGGTTTCCCGGGCGAACTTCTCCATGTGAGCTAGATACGACGGGTTCCGCGAGTCGAGGTCCCAGGGCCAGATGTACTCGCCACTCGCCAGGACCTGCTCTTGCAGCGCGATCAGCGTCGCCTCGACGCTGCCCGCGTATGGTGCGCGGTAATCCCAGCCTGAAGCACCCACAAAAGACCCCTTTGACAGATCTCGGCCCGGCTGGATATGGCCGAGCCTGCGCGGAGGTAGCCTATCGGGTACTGGCCGGGCCAAGCGGGAGTAAACGGACAGGTCACTGGCCTTTCTGTCCGCCGGTGCCGTGTGGTCCCGCGGCCATAAGCGCCGTGCGGATCGGGTCGTTTTCTGCTCTTCTGCTCGGACGTTTACACGCCGTCCTGCTTCAGTGGCGGCCATTTCCGGGTTCCGGGACTGAAGTACCACTCTCGTTCGGGAAAGAATTTAAGTTATCAAAACGGAAGTTATGTTACGTCTGCTCCCCAGCAAGATGAAAACACTCCACGCGGAAGGAACTCTTAATGCGCCGTCTGATCACCGGAACGTCTCTAGCTCTCCTGGTCGCCTCGGGCATGCTCGTTCTCGAAAGTGGCAGTGCCCTCGCCAGCGCCCCGGCGCCGGACTGCTTCAGCTACAATTCGACGCTCTACTGCTATGGGTACGGGGGGGGGGAGTACCGGCTCGTATAACTGGACCCTGACGCAGACCGTGGATGGAGTTACGACTACGTCGGAGTTCGCGGCCGACTTCATTAAAGGCGCATGCTACCCTGAGGCCAGATATACGATTTCGTACAGCTACGTCAGCGGTGGAGTGACGTATGACAGTGCTACAAGCGAAGTCATCTGTGATCCGAATCCGCCTCTGTAATCAAGCACCAAATTGCGAGCCTGGAGATGAGCATCCGGCCATGCCACGAGTTGAGCTGCCCGTGACGCTCCGCTACCGCCACCGGCCGAGCTGGTGCGCTTAGCTTCCTGCGCGGTGGACCTGCGCGAGTTCACGAGCTGGTGCCGGACCGGGCGGAGCCGCTGTTCGCGGTGCGGCGTGCCGGCATCGAGGCGTTCGCCAGCGCCTGGAAGACATGGGGCGTATGCGTTCTGTGAATCGCATCAGTACGCCTGGGGTTGCCTCGCCCGCGGCAGACATCAAAGTCATGATGCGAATGTCCACCGGGGCCTATCGGAGCTATTGACAGCCTCGATACCATTAGTTTCGCTTGCGTTCTCCGATGTTAGCGGCGGATGAGAGGCAGGCGGGAGAGGGAGGGCATCGCCTCTGGGGAGGGGTCTTGGAAATCGTGTTAGCATCCTGGATGCCCGGTGCGAGAGCCTGCGTCGAATGACGCCCTCTCCGCAGCTACGCGCCCGGTGATCGCATAGCTGTATTCCTCGGCAAGCGGGTCGCCGGGGAAAGCGCTACGCTGAACCGCCTGTTCGGATTGTCCTTCGCGGGTTCGGCCGCCGGGCGGCCGAACCCGGCAATCAGGAACCCGCTGTTCATCTCCGCTTGAAGCGGATCGACTTCGAAGCAAATAGAGCCGAGCTGGGATTTAGGGCAGATGGCGGGAGGCATTAGTTGAGGCGAGACAAGATCCGATTGAGGCCAGGGCGATGGCTGGCGATTCTGACGGTCAGCGTTGTCGTAGCAGGCTTGGGCCAGGCCGCAATCTCGCCGGCGCACGCCTCCCCGACGGGCTCGAACTTCTATTCGTGGGGCCTCAACGTCAGCGGCGAACTTGGCAATGGCACGACTGTCAACTCAGATGTTCCGGTTCAAGTGACTCTCCCGGGAGGGGCCACTGCCGTGGCGGTCGCCATGGGCGGCGACCCGGATGCTTTGCCCGATCCCGGGAACGCCAGCTTGGCTATCGGCTCAGATGGCAACCTGTATTCATGGGGGGACAACCTTGACGGGGAGCTGGGTACCGGCCAGCTGCCGACGTATAACTCTGCCTTCCAGTGCACGGCCTCGTGCAACTCGACCACACCGGTCAAGGTCGATTTTCCTTCGGGGCTTTCACCGATCGCGATATCCGTCGGCGCCGAGCACGATCTCGCCTTGGCATCGAACGGGAGCATCTACGAGTGGGGCCTGGTCGAAGAGGCCATATTTAACGAGGGCCTGGGCAGCACAGTGCAGCCCACACCGGTTGTGGTCGCTCTGCCCGGTGGAGGGAGGGCTGCGGCCATCGCCGCCGGGTCCGAAGACGACGTGGCTCTCGGCTCGAACGGGACGGTTTACGACTGGGGCGACAACACGTACGGGGAGCTGGGCGACGGATCGAACAACCCTGACGAGACCGGGCCGGTGCAGGTCTCTCTGCCGAGCGGTGTCACCGCTACCTCGGTCGCGACAGGACAGACCTCCAGCGTGGACGAGACCAGTCTGGCAATCGGTTCAGACGGCCACATCTACGAGTGGGGTTACGGAGTCGGCAATGCGCCCGGCCCCGGCGACGTCCCGGTAGCCGTCAGCCTGCCCAGCGGTGTCACACCCACCGCCATAGCCACCGACGACGGCACCAACCTCGCTATCGGATCGGACGGTAACGCCTATGAGTGGTCTGTGGACAGCCTCAGCCCGCAAGAGGTCGTCCTGCCGCCGGGCGTCACGGCGGCGGGCGTTTCGGCCGGCTGGGGTACCGACATCGTCGTCGGCGGGAACGGCCAGCTTTACGCGTGGGGTTCGGACAACGATGGGCAATACGGCAACGGCACTACTGGTGACGGCCAGAGCACTCCCGTCGATGTCTCGACCGCAGGCGAACCGGGCTTCTCTTCGGTAGTCCAGGGCGTCTACGCCGTGGCGGCCGTCGGATCCGGAGGCGCCGTGTCAGCCCCTGTGTTCGGATCGGCCACCCCGGCGCTTGACACGATTGCGGGAACGGCCTACTCGTCGGTGTTCTACGCCACGGGCGACCCGGCCTATGGACTTGCGGACGCCCCGAGCTGGCTGAGCATCACAGCGAATGGCGCCGTCACGGGTACGCCGCCGGCGGGCACGACCACCTTCTCCTACAGTGTCACCGCCACAAACGGGGGCGGCTCCGCGTCGCTCGGGCCCTTCACGGTAACGGTACAGCCGTCGACGACCATCAGCGGGCAGGTGACCGGGACCGCGGCGGCCGGTGTAGCCGACGCCGTGGTGCAGTCCTGCATGGCCGTGACCGGCGACGAGTGCCAGTCCACGACCACCTCGTCGTCGGGCACCTTCACCATCGACGCGGCTGTCTCTTCATCGGTCGTCATCACGGCGTTCCCGCCCCAGGGGTCCAGCCTCGTACAGACGTCGACCGACGCGATCGCGGTCCCCCCGTCGGGTGTCGCTAATGAGACCATCTCCCTCGGCGGGATCGCGCCACTGCCGGCCGGCGTGAGCGTCGACAACACCACCGGCACACCGACGGTGTACTGGGCCAGCCCGGCGCCGGTGACCGCCACGGGGTGCTCGGGAGGTGTCGGGCTGTTGTCTGTCGTCGGCCAGGACACGTCGACTGGCCTCTACACCGCCAGCCTGTACCCGCTCAGCGAATCGCCGGCGGGTTCCGGGAACTACGTCGGCACGCTGCCACCCCAGGAACCGGTCCATGGCCCGGTAGAGTTCGAGACGTCCTCCACCTGCCCGCCGGTCAGCGCGCTGGTTCCCGACTCGGGACCGGCGACCGGTGGCACGTCGGTCACCATCACCGGCAGCGGCTTCGCGGGCGCCTCCGCCGTCGACTTCGGCAGCACGCCCGCTACCAGTTTCTCGGTCACCAGCGACGGGGCGATCAAGGCGGTCGCCCCGCCGGGATCGGGCACCGTGCCGGTCACCGTGACGGCCGGGGCCAGCCTCCAGATCGCGGGCCAGTACACCTACATGGCCATCCTGTCGGTGACCCCGCCGTCCGGTCCGGCAGGCAGCACGGTCGTCATCACCGGCACCGGCATCGGATCGGCATCGCAGGTCAGCTTCGGGGGTAACGCAGCAGACTTCACGCAGGTCGGCCCGAACGAGATTCAGGCCGTGGTGCCGCCTGGATCGGGCAGCGCGGATGTCACCGTGTCGACGCCCTACGGCTCGGGCAGCACCCCGGTCACTCCGGCGGACGAGTTCGACTACGGGCCCACGCTGTCGCCGGCACCGGTACCTCCGCCCCCTCCGGTGACCCCGCCGCCTGTCGCCGGCGAGGCCAGCCAGGCGAACAGCCTGGCGGCCCAGATCAACACGGTAGCCAACAGCGTGTTCTTGAAAGCCGCCCCGGATGAGGTGCAGGATCTTGTCACTGTGCTCCAGGCGATCGTCAACCCGTCGTGTAAGAACAGCCAGGCAGCGGCTGTCGCGGTAGTCACCTCGAACCCGGCTGTCGCGGACGTGTCGGAGTCCTTCGCCGGGGACCTGAGCGAACTGGTCCTGACCAGCTCCTACGTTGAGGGCCTCGCCGCCGGGTCGGCCGCGGCGGCCCTCGCGCCTGTCATCGTGCCGTTGGTCGCAGGTGCCCTGGTCGGGTATATGGTCGAAAAGGTCGTGGCGGCCTATCTCGAAGCGAGCATCGACTGCCAGAAGAGCACCGTACAGAGCGCAGGCGGCGGCCGCCCATCCAACGGCTTCATCGACCCGAGCGGCACCGTGCTCGACACGAATGGCAACCCGGTCAGCGGGGCTACTGTCACGATTCTGCGCGCAGGCACCTCAGCCGGGCCGTACGTGCCGGTCAGCACCGCCGCGGCGGGGATCGAACCGGCGGTCAACCCGGAGACCACCGGCAGCGACGGGGTGTTCCACTGGGACGTGTACTCCGGCTGGTACGAGGTGCAGGCATCGGCGCCAGGCTGCACTGACCCGGCCGACCCGGACCAGCCGGCGGTGACGATCGGGCCGTACCCGGTGCCGCCACCGCAGGTCGGGCTCACGATCACGCTGGCGTGCGCGAACGAGCCGGCCGCTCCGGTCCCGGCGGTGACCAGCCTGTCGCAGAGTTCCGGGCCGCCGGGCGGCGGAATCACGCTGACCATTCTCGGCACCGGGTTCACGCCGTCAAGCGTGGTGACGTTCGGCGGGACCGACGCGACGGGCATGACCTACCTGTCGCCGCAGGCGCTGAGCGTCACTGCCCCGGCCGGGAGCGGAATGGTGGACGTGCAGGTGCAGACCGCGGGCGGGACGAGCGCGAAGTCCCCCGCCGACCAGTTCTTCTACGGCTCACCGCCAGCGGTCACCGGGCTGAGCCCTTCCAGCGGCCCCGTAGCCGGCGGCACTGCCGTCACCATCACCGGAACCGGCTTCACCAGTGCTACCGCAGTCGGGTTCGGCGGGATCCCCGCCACGTCGTTCACCGTCGTGTCCGGTACGCAGATCCGGGCGACCGCGCCAGCCGAGCCGGCGGGCACTGCTGACATCACGGTCACCACTCCGGCCGGCCCGAGCGCACCGGTAACGGCCGATCAGTACACCTATCAGTCGCCGCCGCCGGCCATTGACGGAGAGGTCACGGCAAAGGGAGGCACGACCGTCACCGCCGAGCTCACGACCGCCGGGTCCGGTGACCTGATCGTCGCATTCGTCGCCGGGGATGGCCCCTCGTTCGCGGCCCAGACCGCTAAGGTATCCGGCGGTGGCCTCACCTGGACCCTGGCCAGGAGGACCAACACCCGGAACGGGACAGCCGAGGTCTGGGAAGCACGTGCCTCCGGCGCGATGACACGAGTGCCGATCACCTCATCCCTGGCATTCAGCATCTTCAGCCAGGTCCTGACCGTCGTGGCATTCAAGAACGCACCCGGGACCGGTGCCACGGCCAGCATGTCCGGGGGCACCGGGGCACCATCAGGCATCCTGACGACGACAGTCCCGAACTCGTGGGTGTTCGCCGTTGCCACTGACACGCCAACCATCGGTCTCGCCCCGGTCGGAGCAAACACGGCTGCGGTAACGCCAGGCTCATCTCAGACTCTGATAGCAGAGGCGACAGCATCTGACGGTGACACCTCCTGGGTCCAGTCCCGCACCACGCCGACCCCGGCAGCCGGCACCGCGGTCACCATCAACGACACCACCACGCCGGCTAACGGACTGTGGAACCTGACCCTCATCGAGATCACCTGATCCCAGACGGCAGAGCTTAACGGCCAAGTGCGATGCCCGTGCCCCGAAGAGGGTGCGGGCATCGTGCGGCCCAGGACCGCACTCCCAGCGTGCAGCGGCCCCAGCCTCGCGCGCCACCCCGCAGCCGATCCCTCAGGACCAGTACTGGTTGCGAGCCACGTGATAGTAGTCCCACATGGTGACCGTGGTGCCGTTGGGCAGCCGGTTGTTCTTGCCCGGATCGGTATTGTCGTTGTTGGCATCGAGGCAGAAATTCCCCGTGCCGAGGAAGATGGGGTAGGGATTGGTGCCGGATTTCACCTTGTCGTACCAGGTGCCGAAATCCCATGCCTCGTATGCGGAAAGCCCGTAGGGCCCATTGGCGGTGGGGTAGCAATTATAGAGATGAGCATGGGTACCCTGGCCTGCGTCTGCCGTCACGTTCAGGCACATTGACTGATATTTGGCGTTGACCAGCCAGGTGAGCTCCTGGTGATTCTGATCCCATTGCGCCGGGATCCAGATCTTGTTGAGGGTTAGGTGGCTGCAGCTCAATGCTTGGACCTGGTCATCGTGCTCGGCGGTGCGGCCGGTGTCCAGGGCGCCCAGGCAGAGTGGCGCGGACTGGTTCCAGGCATTCCGGAACTCGTAGCCAGTCATGGTGCTGGGGTCTGCGGCTCTGCCTTGGCTGGATGCCTGACCCAGCTTGGCTCGGAGAGCCGGTGTGACCGCAACCTGGACAGTCTGGAACTGTGCCCTGAATTGACCGGCGAGCGGCAGGACCGGAAGCCGGGAGTCTGCGGAGCTGCCGGTGAACGCCGTGATGGCTGCCACGACGGCGATCAGGACCGCGGTCCCGGCCCCTGCGAGGATCTTGCCGAGGCCGGGGTGGCCGCTCCCGGATCTGCGCGTCCCCGTCCGGAGTACTGGCTGCAGGCGGTGCTCAGAGCATCGTTTCCACACGTCCAGCACAGTCAGCCGCCGGTGCGCCGATTCATCGATGAACTGCTCCAGGACGGCCATCGCGGTCGCGGGCGGCCCCTCCACGAGAGCGGTGAGCCGTGCCTGGAGCAGAGCCTTCAGGTCGGACTCGCCGATCTGGCGTACCTCGATATTCCTGAGGGCCGCGTACGCCTCCGGGCCGGGCGGGTTCCCCCATGCCTGGCGCAAGCGCTCGAACCGGTCACGGTGCGGAGTCTTGAGGAAGTGCTCGTCGAAGACCTGCCAGGACTCGGCGGCGGAGGACCTCTCCACCAGCTCTTCGAGTTCTTGAGCGCTCGTACTCGATACGAATACGAGCCGGCCGCCGCTGCTGATCTTCGGCCACCAGGGCACAATCACCTTTTCGCGGACCAGGCTCCTGATCGTCCACGAACTCCTGGCATGTTGCCGCTTCACCTGATGCCAGACCAGGACGCCGTCGGCCATAACCTGGAGAAATTCGGCGCCGGCACCCTCCTCGCCGGGCACTTCCACTTGCAGGGATTGTGCCTCGCCTGCCAGCACATCCAAAAGCGCGAGCAGGGTCCACCGGCGCTCAAACCGGTTACCTGCCTTATCTGCCGCGCCACCCATGAGAGGCAAACCCCACACCCCGTTCGTAACCAAAGGAAAGGGAGGCATGCGAAGCGCCGACGATTCAATGATCAGCCACCAGAAATGACATGCCGCCCGCCGTGAAAGGCCATCAGCTAACCACGGTCGACGTTAGCACCCCGCGCACCGCCAAGTCGGATAGTTATACGACAAAAGCGGAGAAAGGCTGATCATTGGGCTCACGCCAAGGCGGCGCCGCATCCGATGATCTGCTTGTGCGCAACGCCGTCGGCTGCAGAAAAGAATCAGTGTCCGAACCTGATGTCGATTGCGAGGAGCGTCGTGCGGCGACGGTCTTGCCGTCGCTAGTGAGCAGGAGTCATCGCGCCGGTACACTCACTAATATATCTTGACATCAAGACAAGGGGGCGGGGATGATCCACCACGTTCAGCTGGCGTGCCCAGCTGACAGCGAGGACACGCTACGTGCCTTCTACAGCGGAGTGCTGGGCCTGCAGGAAGTCGCCAAGCCGCCAGTTCTCGCAGCCCGCGGCGGCTGCTGGTTCCGTGGCCACGGCATCGAGCTGCATCTCGGCGTTGAGCACGACTTCCGCCCGGCCCGCAAGGCGCATCCCGGTCTGCTGGTCCATGACCTGGACGCCTGGAGGTCGGCGATGTCTGCGGCGGTGGCCTCGAAGATACGCAGGCCGAGCAAGCCGAGCATCGCCACCAGCGCGAAGTCATACGGTTGGGTGACTGGCGGGCTGCAGTGAGCAGGGCTTCGAACTGCAGGTGCGTGAACCCGAGGGTCGGCGACTCGGCGGGCACCGCAGGGCGGCGGACGTGCTCGGCTGGTGAGTGCTCCAGGATGGCGTCCAGGACGCAGGTGCGGTAGAAACCGGCGGTGACCGAGAACCGGCGGGAGACGGTGGACGGCTTGAACCGGCGGATCTCCTGCATCCACCGGATGTACAGCTCCAGGTGCGGCCGTCGTGCGGCGAGCGGGTCCAGGCGTGCTCGGCGCACCAGGACAGGTAGCAGCGCAGGTCCGATTCGGTGTGCTCGCGGGAACTGCCTTTGAACCGCGCCAGGTAGGCGGCCGCTGCCAGCCGCAGCCGGTCAGTAAACGGAGGATCGGAGGACGTGAGCGTCAGCTGAGTGAAGGTCGTCATAGCATGACGACCTTCACCGGCTCGCCGTCACTGTGAAGCTGGCCACGCCACGCGGACGTCCGCGACGTCAGCGCTCTCAGGTAACGGGTCCGGCGTTCTACGATGCCGTTATGAGCACCTGGTACGTCTACGAGGACTTCGTGACTCCGGCGGCCGTAGTTCATCGTGGCGAGTGCCCGCACTGCAATCATGGACAGGGTCACGGACGCGGCCGCAACGAGCATGAGAACACCTGGCACGGCCCCTTCACGTCCGAGGCCGATGCTCATTCCGCGGAGATCAGGTCGCGCTCGCGGATGCGCGACTGCCGTGTCTGCATGGCGTAGCTGCACGGTAACGGTCGGCATGAACCGCGGTCGCACCGCGCTTTGTCGTGGTCCGCGCCGTCGACGAACCTGGCCACGAGCAACGATCAAGGCAGCACCCGACAGAAGATGTTTCACGGCGATGAGTGCACATCTTGATCTCGAGGCCGGCGAGGGCCGTCACGGGGTAATACCCGGTTATACTGATGACATGAAGACGGCCATCTCCCTTCCGGACGACACCTACGAGCAGGCCACCAGGCAGGCCGCCCAGCTCGGCATCAGCCGGTCCGAGTTCATGGCCCGCGCAGCCCGCAGCTACCTCGACCAGCTCGCCGCGCACTCGCTCACCCGGCAGATCGACGAGGCGCTGCAAGCCACCCAGGACGACTCCAATACCGCCGCAGCGGCCGTCGGCCGCCACTTCCTGGCAGGCCAGGACGACTGGTGACCAGCCGGGGCAGCATCTGCTGGGCCGACCTCGGCGAGGCGCACGGCAGCAAGCCTGCTAAACGACGCCCCGTCCTGGTCATCCAGGCCGACCCGTTCAACGCCAGCCGACTGAACACCACCATCGCCGCCGTCATCACGTCCAACACGGCCCTGGCCGCGATGCCCGGCAACGTGTTCCTGCCCGCGATAGCCTCCGGCCTGCCCAAAGACTCAGTGGTAAACGTCACCGCCCTGGTGACCCTCGACAAGACCGACCTGGAAGAACCTGTCGGCCACCTGCCGACCTCGCTGATGAATGACGTCGACCGCGGCCTTCACCGCGTACTCGGACTGTAACTGTAACAAGCTCGCAGCGGCAGAAGAGTAAATACCACAGGACCCTGTACACGGCGCTGTGAGCGATCGGTCAGGCAAGCAGGCTGGAGTATCTCTGCAGCGTGTCCAGCACTTCGTAAGTTATCTGCCGGACTGATGCCGCGGCAGGACTGCCCTCCAATGGCCGAAGGCTCCCGTCCGAGTTATTTGTAAGCCAGGCCAGCCCGTTGCGGCGCACAAGTGCCTCGTACTTGTCATTCAGCGATGGATCAACGTGAGCGCCGCCTTCTCTGTTGGCTAGGGCAAGGACGAATGACTTCCTTGACCACAGATTCCTGCCCTTATCCTTGGTTACGTCATTATTCCACCAGAGAGCAAACTCGGCCGGGGGCCTTATTGATGGCGGCGGCAGGTTCCCGAGCGGTGCGACATACCGAGGACTACCATGGACGGGAAGCGTCATCACGAGGCCGAGAGTTGGCAGTACGTTATCGGGTTCTATCTCCGCCGCAGTATTGGTGAATCTCACTTGGTCCTTTACTCCGAGCAGACCGAGCAGGGAATGACTCTGTGGCGTGTCATGAAGCAGGACTCGCAAGGTGACCGCAAGTCTCTTGGCCTCAGCCTCATAATCTCTATCAAACGAACTTGCGGAAGAGATGAGGAACTGCGTGCTCTCGGCTAGGTTTTCGAGCAGCACAACCCGTCCTTTGTCGCCCATGCACAGTGAGCGTACTACTCCCAGGCTGCCGTGGTGCGCGTGCCGCAACGTGCGCTATTCGGCATGAGCGAGCGTCCTTTCGCCCCTATCGCCCGTGTCGGGCTCGCGTGCACATGATCCGATCTCGGCGGCCAGATCCGCAGCAGCCTCGCGATGAGACTTGCGCCAGATCGGGTTACCTGCGCCCGAGGTCCGTCGTCCCGGTAGAAGTCCAGCAGGCCGGCCCTGGAACGCGCTTCCCGCAAAGTCCCGCGAGCTAGACGCCACCACCGGATAAACGACAGCACACCCGACGCTCAGGAACCGGAACCAGCGGCCTCCAGCAGTGCATCCGTCAGCAACGCGACCAGCGCCTCAAGCTGCACGCTGTCCGGCGAGGAAGCCTCCTGGTCTGACCCGTCCAGCGCCCGGGCGGCAAGTCCTGCCTTGTCGTCAACCAGCGCGGCGATCCGGGCGTCGATGGTGTGCGCGGCGATGATGCGCCACGCGGTGACCGGCTCGGTCTGCCCGATGCGGTGGCTGCGGTCGATGGCCTGGGTCTGCTCCGCGGCGGTCCAGGACAGCTCGGCCAGCACGATGTTCGAGGCGACCTGCAGGTTCAGGCCCACGCCAGCCGCAGTCAGCGAGCACACCGCGACCGCGACGTCCGGGTCGTTCACGAAGGCGTCGACGCTCGCCTGCCGCGCCGTGGATGTCTGGCCGCCACGGATCGAGGAGAAACGCACTCCCTGCCGGGTGAAGACCTCCTCCGCGGCGTCCATCACATCGATGTGCTTGGCGAAGAAGACGACCTTTCCGGCGCTGCGGGCCAGCTGCGTGGCGTAGTCCGCCGCCAGTTCGGCCTTCGCCTGGCCGATACGCCGCATCATGGTGAATACGTTCTCGCCGGACTTTGCGCTCGTCGCGTCTTTCAGCTCTGACCGGGCTACCAGGCGGACCAGGTCGTGGTCGATGCCGTCGGCGTCGGCGGACCGGTTCGCGAGCGCGTTCTGGTACTGCGCCACCATCCGGTCGGCGAGGCTCCGCTCTGCCGCCCGGATCGACCGCCCGGCCCGTCCGTCCAGCTCGACGGGGAGGTCGGCGATGCGGCGGGCGGGGATGTCGGCGGCCACGTCGTGCTTGCGGCGGCGCACGATGCCGCAGTCGATCACGCACTGGCGCGCCGCGGGGTAGAAGCTCCGGTCGGCGGGCGTCAGGCCGGTGTCCTCCAGCGTGTCTGCCAGCTCGGCCAGGGGCTTGCTGTCGTCGATCCAGCCGAGGAACTGCCAGATCGCCCGGAAGTCCTCGATGTCGTTGATCAGCGGGGTGCCGGTCAGCGCCATCAGCAGGGGCTTGTCCGTACGGGACCGGATGCGGTCGGAGAGCGCGAGGACGTGCTGTGAGCGCTGCGAGGTCTTGTTCTTGATGAAGTGGGCCTCGTCCACGACCATGCCGCGGAAGCGGAAGTCGCTGAGCCAGCCCATGTGGCGGTCGAGCACCTCGTAGTTGAGTACGACGATGTCGGCGAAGCCGTCGGCGGCCTCGCCGTCGCCCTGCACCACGGTGGCCGGGCGGCGGGGTGTCCACTGGGCAGCCTCACGGGCCCAGTTGATCTTGACGACGTTCGGCACCACGACGAGCAGCGGGTAGGCGTTCGCCGCTTCCGCGGCGAGCAGCGCCTGGGCCGTCTTGCCCAGCCCCGGCTCATCGGCGAGCAGGAACGTGCGGTGACCGGCAGCGGCGGCGGCGACCACCTGCCCCTGGTGCGGCATCAGCTCCAGGGACGCAGGGGTGAACCGTGCCGTCGGTGCCGGAAGCGCCATGGACGCGGGGGCACCTACGCCGGCGCGCTCGAAGGAGCTCAGCAGCGGGCCGAGCAGTTCCCAGCTGGCCAGGCGGCGCGGACGGGAGGTGCGCTGCGGAGCGGCGGAAAAGCCGGGGGCGAGAAAGGGGTTTGCCAGCTGCCGTGAGATCACCGACTGCGGCACGACGCGCCGCTCCGTGTCGGCGGGAACGGCAGCGGTCGGCGCTGGCGCGATCTGTTCTGGCGCCGGCTCGATGCCGAGCTCCCGCAGCATCTCCCGCTTGAGCGACCGGGCCGCGTCGGAGACGTCGCAGTCCTCGGCGAGCAGCGCCAGTAGCCCAGAGTCCTGGACGGCGGTGGTCGCGAGGATGGCCGCGATGCCGTCTAGGCGCTTGAGCTGCTCGGCCCGCTGACTGTCGCTTCCGGCCGCCGCCTGGACGCGGGCGCGCTCGTCCCGCAGCAGCAGGGTGACGGCCTGGAATTTCGCGCGCACGGCGGGCGTCACGCGGCCGCGCTGGGCAGCCGCTTCGACCTCACGGACGTTCCGGGCGAGCACCGAGACGATGTCGTCGCGATGGCGGACATGCCGCCGGGTTCGCGGGGCGGTACGGCGAGCGTCCGACTGGCGCTGGCCTGGTCTAGCCACAGACTCCTCCTCTGCAGTGCCGGGACACGGTGGCCACGGCAGCATGCTGCACGGCCCGCCGACGGGACGAGGAACGTCCCGACCAGAGGGCCTGGTGCCCTGAACGCCGAGCCGGCTTGCGGACCCCGGCGACCGGCAAAGCGGCCCTCAGCAAGCCTGGCACGGACCCGGAGCCGCCGACGGGTAGGTGATGACCACGGCATGGGGAATGTCGTCGTCGGACGACCGGTCCAGGTACCCGGGTACAACAATCATATACGTGCGAGCGCGGGTGCATAGATCCCGGCCCCATTGTGGGCGAACATCCTCGGGCGTCGCGGCTCCAGGCCCCCTGGCTCCCAAGACCGAGCCCAAGGCCGAGCCCAAGGCCGATCAGGCCGGAGTGGCGACAGGCGGGTGGTCCGCGGCGATGGCGGCGAAGTCGCGGATGAGCGGGCTGCGGCGGGTGGCGTCCCAGGCCAGGCACACCTGGTTGGGTGCGATGTCGCTGACGTGGCTGTAGGCGATGCCGGGGCGAGTGTAGAAGGCCGCGGTCGACAGCGGAAGCAGGATGATGCCGTGACCTGCGGCCACGTGCTCGAGTTTCTCCTCGACGGTGCGGAAGACGGGCACGCTGTGGCGCTGCCGGGCCCGCATTTCGGTGGCGATGTCCCGCCATTCGGGCACCGCGGCGGGATCCTGGAGGAGGTGCTCATCGGCGAGGTCGGCGATGGTGATCGTGTCCTTCCCGGCCAGCCGGTGGCCGGCGGGGAGCACCGCCACTCGCGGTTCGGCTAGGAGCGCCTGGACCTGCAGGCCGCTTTGGTCGACCGGCAGGCGAATGTAGCTGACGTCGGCCCGGCCGTCATGCAGGACGGCGGTCTGGTCATCCCAGTTGGTGCGCAGCACGTCCACGGTCAGCTGCGGGTGGTGCTCGGCTAGGGCGCGGACGGCCTGGGTCACGATGAGGCCGGGCATGAACCCGATCGTGAACGAGCCCGGGCCGCGGGCCGCGCGCGTTACCCGCCGGCTCAGTGCGTCCGCGCTGGCCAGCAGGGGCCCTGCGTCGGCCAGCAACTGCTGGCCGGCCGGGGTCAGCTCGGTGGCCCGCTTGTCCCGCACGAACAGCTGCGCGTTCAGCTCGTCTTCCAGCGCCCTGATCTGGCGGGACAGCACCGGCTGCGCGATATGCAGGGCCTCAGCGGCCCGGCCGAAGTGCAGCTGCTCCGCGACGGCTACGAAGTAGCGCAGCTTGCGGAGGTCGACGTCAGCCATGGATCCTCCCAGCCCTGATACCTCCAGGGTATTACAGGCGCGCCAGCAGGTCTTGGACGGGAGGCACGCCGGTACCGCACCCTGGAAGACACGCACGGAAGGAAGGTGGGGCCATGTCGAGAGAACTCCTGATAAAGGGCGGCCACGTCGTGACGGTCGACCCGGAACTGGGCGACCTGCCAGCGGGTGACGTCCTCGTGGCAGACGGAATCATCGTCGCCGTCGGCCAGGATCTTGAGCCCACGACCGAAACCGCTGAGGTGATCGAAGCGGCCGGCCGCCTCGTGATCCCCGGCATGGTGGATACTCACCGTCATGTGTGGCAGGGCGCTATCGGCGGCTACACGCCCCAGATGACCGGGGCCGGGTACGGGCCCGCCGTGCTGACCGGCATCGCGCTGAAGCATTCCTCACAGGACGTGTACGCGGGCACGCTGTGGGGCGCCCTGCAGGCCCTCGATGCGGGCATAACCACGATCGCCGACTGGGCGCACAACGACCAGTCCCCGGCGCACGCCGACGCGGACCTGCGCGGCCTGCGGGACTCGGGGATCCGCGGCTACTTCCTCTACGGCGGCCCCGGTCCGGCGACCAGCGATCCCACCCCGCCGCACCCGGCGGACGCCCGCCGCATGCGCGATGAGTACTTCGCCTCCGGCACGTACGGGCGGCTGCGGATGGGCATGGCGCTACGCGGACCGAGTTTCACCAGCGCCGAGCGCAACGCCGAAGACTACGCGTTCGCCCGCGACCTGGGATTGCCGATCTCGGTGCATGTGGGCATGGCGGGCACCGCCGACGCGGTCACGACCCTCCAGCGCTACGGCCTGCTCGGAGCCGACGTCAACTACGTGCACGGCAACATGCTCACCGACCGGGAGTTCGATCTCATCGCCGAATCCCAGGGCACGGTGACCATCACTCCGTCCACTGACATGCTGATGCAGTTCGGCACCTTCCCGGCCACCGGGTCGGCCCTCAGCCGGGGAATCGTCGTCGGCTTCGGCATCGACACCATCTGCAGCGCCGGCAACGACCTGTTCTCCGAGATGCGCCTGGCACTGGCCGCGGAACGGTCCCGGGCCAACGCGCCCGCCCTGGCCAGCGGTAAGCAGGTCCCGGCCGTCGACCTGCACCAGCGGGACATGCTCCGCCTGGCCACCATCGACGGAGCCCGGGTGTGGCACCTTGAGGACGAGATCGGCACCCTCACGCCGGGCAAGCAGGCCGACATCGCGATCATCGACATGCGATCCCCGCACCTCGACGGGTATGGTGACCCGGTGGCCGTCATGGTCCTCGGAGCGGGTCCCGCCGACGTTGAGACGGTGATCGTCGGCGGCGACGTCGTCAAGCGTGACGGCAAGCTCACCGGCGCCAACGTCGGCCACGCCCTGGAACTGATGCACGCTGCCCGGGAGCACCTGCGCTGATGTCACACGTACTCGTCACCGGCTCCGCTGAGGGCCTGGGGCTGATGGCGGCCAGGCTGCTGGCCGCCGAAGGACACTCGGTCACGCTGCATGCCCGCAATGCGGCCAGGGCCGAGGTCGCACGTGCGGCCCTGCCCGCCGCCCGGGCGGTCGTCGTCGGCGACCTGTCCAGCCTCGCGGGCATGCGGCAGGTGGCCGAGCAGGCCAACGCGGGCGGTCCTTACGATGCGGTCATTCACAATGCCGGGGTCGGCTACCGGGAGCCGCGCATCAGCACCGATGACGGCCTGGAGCACATCTTCGCGATCAACGTGCTCGCCCCGTACCTGCTGACCGCCCTGATCGAGCGGCCGGGCCGGCTCGTCTACCTCAGCTCGGGCATGCATCGCGGCGGGGATCCCGGCCTGACCGATCCGCAATGGGAGAACCGGCGCTGGAACGGCTCGCAGGCATACTCCGACAGCAAGCTGCTCGACGTCGTGCTCGCCTTCGCCGTTGCGCGGCTGTGGACCGGGGTCCTGTCGAACGCGCTTGAGCCTGGCTGGGTACCTACCAAGATGGGCGGCCCCGGCGCACCCGATGACATGTCACTCGCACCCGTGACCCAGGCATGGCTGGCCGTCAGCCCGGACCCGGACGCAGGCGTCACGGGCGGCTACTTCTACCACCAGAAGCCCCGCGCGGCACTCCCCGCCGCCCGCGATCCCGAGGTCCAGGACCGGCTGCTCGAGTACTGTGCCGGGCTGACCGGTGTGACCCTGTAACTCCAGGACCAGCCCCACGATCTCCGACATCAGCTCCGGCCGAGCCGCCAGAACACCACTACGGCCATCCAGACCAGGAAGCGGCCGGACGAGTGCCCCGGCCTCGCTGGCGAGTAGTGCCCCCGCTGCCCAGTCCCACAGGCTGAGGTCATCCTCATAGAACGCGTCCAGCGCCCCGGCGGCGACCGCCGCCAGGTCAAGCGCCGCCGACCCGCTCCGCCGGATGTCCGCGACCAGCGGCAGCAGCCGCGCAAGCACCGCTCCCTGATATGAACGGCCAAGGCTGGTGTAAGAGAACCCGGTCCCGACAACCGCCGTCCCCAGTACCCCGTCAGAACCGACGCGAAGCCGCCGCGATCCGAGCCACGCGCCCTCACCACGGACCGCCGTATAAAGACGTCCGGACACCGGCGCGTGCACGACAGCCACCGCCGTCCCGCCAGCGTCCTGCCCCGCGATGCTCACCGCCCAGTCATCGCGCCCGTACAGGAAGTTGACCGTGCCGTCGAGCGGGTCGATCGCCCACCGCCACCCGCTGCCTCCCGAGTGCCGAAGTCCTTCCTCACCCACCAGCTCATCATCAGGAAACGCCGCACCAAGACGCCCGGCGACAATCTCCTGGGCCGCCGTATCCGCGCGCGTGACCGGGTCGGTGTCGCTGCTCTTGGTCCCGAAGTCACCGTCGGCCAGCACGGAAGGCCACAGCGCGAGCAGCTCACGCCCAGCCTCCTGCGCCGCCAGCGTCGCCACATCCAGCCGTGAGCTCACGCCGGATCACGCTCCAGCGACACGGGCAGAGACAGGGGCAGAGGCAGGGGAGCCGAAATGATGTCGGTGCCCCCGGCGGCGATCTCCCGCACGACCGCATGCCCCGCTGGCGCGTCGGTGACCAGCGCGTCCACCGCGGACAGCGGCGCCACGGTGGCGAAGGCGATCCGGCCGAGCTTGCTCACGTCCGCCAGCACGATCGTCCGCCGGGCGGCGCCGATGGCTGCACGTTTCACCCGGGCATCGTCCGGGTTGTACTCGGTGAGCCCGGGAGCCAGGCAGACCCCGGCCACCCCGATGAAGGCGACATCGCAGTTCATCGTGGTGAACGCGTCCTCGGCCATCCCGCCGGTCAGGCTCAGCTCGCCCTGCCTGACCTGCCCGCCGGTGACGACGACCCGGATCCCGGGCTCGTTGCCGAGCTCGACGGCGACCGGCAGCGCCGCCGTCACCACGGTGATGCCCTGCCGCCCGTGCAGTGCCCTGGCGAGCTCAAGGGTGGTGGTGCCGACGTCGATGATGATGGTGTCCCCGTCGTTGACCAGCCGGGCCGCCGCCGTCCCGATGGCCGCCTTCGCCTGCGCCGCCGTCGTCGCGCGGACCCCGAACGGCGGCTCGTACGACCGGCTGGTCACCGAGATGGCCCCGCCGCGGACCCGCCGGGCCAGGCCCTCGCCCTCTAGGGTCTCCACGTCCCGCCGGATGGTCATCTCGGAGACGCTGAATTCCTCGGCCAGCTCGGCAAAGCCGACCTCGCCGACTGTGGTCAGGCGGTGCAGCACGGCCTGCCGTCGCTGTGATGGGAGCACCAGCACACTGTAATGTTCTGTGACTGTTTCACGCAAATGTAACATTTATCATGATAAAAGTGTTTACAAGTCACAACTTCACAACGTAGTCTCGCCTCACTAGACGACTGGAGTTCGTAGTGTCCCGTTTCCGTGCGATTTTCCCCGCAGCCGCCAAGCCGCTGATCGCGATGGCGCACGTGCCGGCCCTGCCCGGCACGCCGCTGTATGACGCGACCGCCGGCCTGGCGGGCGCGGTGTCTGCTGTCCGGCGTGACGTGGAGATCCTGCTGGACGCTGGTTTCGACGCGGTGATGTTCTGCAACGAGAACGACCGTCCCTACCAGCTGCAGGCCGGCCTGGAGAGCGCCGCCGCGATGGCCAGGGTGGTCACCGAGTGCCGCCCGGACGACAAGCCGTTCGGCGTGGACTTCCTGTGGGACGCGCGGTGTGCGCTCGCCGTGGCCGCCGCCACCGGCGCGAGCTTCATTCGTGAGGTGGCTACCGGTGTCTGGGAATCTGACATGGGCCTGTTCTCCCCGGATGCCGCCCATCTGCTCCGCGAGCGCCGCCGCCTGGACGCGGGTGGCATCGCGGTGTTCATGAACATCACCCCGGAGTTCGCCTCAGGTATCGGTCGTCGCGACCCGGCCGAGGTGGCCGCGTCCACCACGGTGTCCAGCCTGGCCGACGTGATCCTGGTGTCCGGCAAGATGGCAGGCGCCGAGCCGGATGTCGCGACGATCGCGGACATCCGCGAGGCGGTCGACCCGGCGGTGCCCGTGCTGCTGAACACTGGCGCGAAGGCCGAGACCATCGCCCAGTACCTGAAGTTCGCCGATGGCTGCATCGTCGGCAGCTCGCTGAAGGTCGATGGCTACACCTGGAATCCGGTGGACCCGGGCCGGGCGAAGCGGTTCGTCGACGCGGCGCGGCAGGCCTGACATGCCTCCCCTTGTCCTCGGCATCGACGTCGGCTCCACCAGTACCAAGGTGGTCCTGGCCGAGCCGTCCGGTGCGGTGCTGGCGCAGGCCTCGGCCCCGGTCGAGCTGTCCTCCCCGCACCCCGGCTGGGCCGAGGCGGATCCGGTCCAGTGGTGGCGCAACGTCTGTGCCCTGGTGCCGCGGGTGCTGGGCACGCGGGCCGGGGACCTCGCGGCCGTGGCCTGCACAGGCATGGTGCCCGCGGTGGTCCTCATCGACGGGGCCGCCCGTCCCCTTCGCCCAGCAATACTGCAGAACGACGCTCGTGCCACGTCCCAGATAACCTCTCTCGCTCAAGAGCTGGCGGACCTGGATCTGGTCACGGCTACCGGCTCGGCGCTCACCCAGCAGTCGGTGGCCCCCACCCTGGCCTGGCTGGCGGCCCACGAGCCGCAGGTCTGGGCGCAGACGAAGTACGTACTCGGTTCCTACGACTGGCTGGCGGTCGCCCTTGGCGCCGAGCCCCACGTCGAGCGGAACTGGGCGCTGGAAAGCGGCCTGTTCTCCCTAGCTGACTTCTCTCTGATGGACCGCGTTCTCACAGCGGCCAGGATTACCGCTGGCCTGCTGCCGCCAGTAGCCGCTCCGGGTACCGTCATCGGCGAGGTATCCGCCACCGTCGCCGCGGCGACCGGCCTCCTGGCGGGCACGCCGATCGTGGCCGGCGGCGCGGATCACGTGCTGAGCGCGTACGCGGCTGGCCTGGCGCGGCCGGGGGACTGGCTGGTGAAGCTGGGCGGCGCCGGTGACATCCTCGCCGTGACCGATCATGTGCTGACCGATCCGCGGCTGTACCTGGACGCACACCCGCAGCCCGGGCTGTGGCTGCCGAACGGGTGCATGGCGACCAGCGGCAGCCTGATCCGCTGGTTCCAGTCGGTAAGCGGGAACCTGTCGGTCGCGGAGCTGGAGGAGGCAGCGGTCACGGCCGAGCCGGCGTCGCTGATCTGCCTGCCTTATTTCCTGGGCGAGAAGTCCCCGCTGCATGACCCGGACCTGCGCGGTGCGTTCGTCGGCCTGCACCTGGGCCACACCCGGGGCGATATGTACCGGGCGATCCTGGAGGCGATCGGGTACGGGTTCCGGCAGCACGCGGAGATCTTCGGCGAGCTGGGCGTCAAGCTCGAGGTGGCCCGGGTCAGCAACGGCGGCAGCAAGTCCCGGGTGTGGAAGCAGATCCTCGCCGACGTGCTCGGCGTGCCGCTGTCCCCGATTCAGGACCATCCCGGTGCCGCGCTTGGCGCCGCCCTCGCGGCGGCCGTGGGGGCCGGCCTGCTCGCCGACTGGGCTGACGCCGCCCCGGTGACGTACGGCGCGCCGGTCGAGCCGGACCCGGCGCTGGCCGATCGCTACACCGAGGCCTATCAGATCTACCGTGACGCCGGCGAGGCGCTGTCCAGCGTCTCGCACCGGCTGGCGAGGAGGACCAGATGAGTACTGCTGTCGTGACGGGGGCCGGCTCGGGTATCGGCCGTGCCATAGCGACCACCCTCGCCGAGCGTGGTTTCCAGGTGGTGGCCACCGATGTGAACCTGGATGCCGCGAAGCAGACCGCGGCCGACGTTGACGGCCTGGCGCTGCGCCTGGACGTCACGGACCCGGCCGCGGCGGCGGGGGTCGCCGAGGAGGTCGCGGCCAGCTACGGCGGCATCGATGTCTGGGTATCGAATGCCGGCATCTCGAAGATGCAGTCGTTCCTTGAGGTCAGCCCGGCCGACCTGCGCCGGACGCTGGCCGTCAACCTGGAGGGCATCTTCTGGTGCGGCCAGGCCGCGGCGCGCGTCATGATCGCCGGCGGCACTGGCGGCACGATCATCAACACCGCCTCGATGGCGGGCAAGCAAGGCCGGGTGCCGTACCTCGCCGACTATGTGGCGTCCAAGTTCGGCGTGGTCGGCCTTACTCAGGCAATGGCCTTCGAGCTCGCGCCGCACGGCATCACCGTCAACTCGGTGTGCCCCGGCTACGTCGCCACCCCGATGCAGGACCGCGAGCTTGGCTGGGAGGCCGGGCTGCGCGGGGTTACGCCGGAAGAGGTCCGGCAGCTGTGGATTGCTGACACGCCGCTCGGCCGGCTCGAGACGCCGGAGGACGTTGCCCGCGCGGTGGCGTTCCTGGCCGGCCCGGACGCGCGGTTCATCACCGGGGAGGCGCTCGCCGTCAACGGCGGCGCCTTCATGGACTAAATCGCCCCCTCGCATCACTGGAGCACCCCATGGACATCGCGGAGACGAGCACGGCGGCACCGTCGGCAGCCGACGACCTCGCCCAGTTCGGCTACAAACAGCAACTGCACCGCTCGATCGGCTCGTATACCTCGTTCGCGCTCGCCTTCTCGATGATCTCCGTCACGACCACGGTGTTCACCCTGTTCGCCGACCCGTTCCAGGCGATCGGCGGCATCGCCATCTGGCTGTGGCTGCCGGTGGGGGCCGGCGTGCTGCTGATTACCCTGGTGTACGGGCATCTCGCCGCCCGGCTGCCAGTCACCGGCTATGCCTACCAGTGGGCCAGCCGCATCGTGTCGCCGCATTTCGGCTGGTTCACCGGCTGGAACGCGATGCTGTGCACGCTGGTCGGGTCGGCGGGCATCGCCGTGTCGCTGGCGTCGGTGTTCGCCCCTGACGTGTGGGCCAGCCCCACGCACTGGGATGTTGCGATGCTCGCGGTCGTCGCCATCGTGGTAGCGGTAATCATCAACATGATGTCGATCAGGGCCGCCGGGCTGGTGAACAACACGGGCGCGACCCTTGAGCTGTTCGGCACCCTGGGCTTCACCGTGATCCTGGCCATCGGGCTGTTCTTCTTCCACCACATCCAGGGTCCGCATGTGCTGGTCCAGCATGGGTCGGCCAACGGCAGCGGCATCGGGTTCGACACGATCGGGGTGGCGCTGCTGCTGCCGATCTGGACGCTGGCGGGCTGGGAGGGGTCGGCGGACCTGGCGGAGGAGACCACCGACCCGCGCCGGGTAGCGCCGCGCGCGATGCTGCGCGCCGTGGTCATCTCCGGCGCGGCGGCGTTCTTCATCTACGCGGTGTTCGCGATGGCGATCCCCGGTTCGATCTCGCACACCGTCAACGGGACGGCGAACCCGATGGTCTCGATCTTCTCCGCTCACTTCGGCGGCATCATGTCGGACCTGCTGCAGGTGGTGGCGTTCGTTGCGATGCTGTCCTGCCTGCTGGCGAACATCACCTGCGCGACCAGGACCAGCTTCTCGCTGGCCCGTGACCGGATGCTGCCGTTCTCGCGGGTGTGGAGCCACGTCAACCCGAGGACCGCGACCCCGGTCTACACGATCCTCGCCGTCGGGGTCTTCGCGATCATCATCAACCTGCTGTCCGGCGGTTTTGTCAACAACGTGCTGGGAGTGGTCAACGTGGCCCTCTACCTCACCTACGGCTCGACCTGCGTAGCGGTGCTGATCGCGCTGCGCCGTGGCAGCATCCCCAACGCCCCGGCAGGCTACTTCGGCCTAGGCCGCTGGCTCATTCCGGTAACCGTCACCTGCCTAGCGTTCTGCCTCGCCGTCATCGTCTTCATGATCGGCCCGGCCTCCAGCCACTCCGTCCTCTGGTACGCGATCGGCTTCGAGGGAGCAGGCATCATCTGGTATCTGGCCGCCGTCCGCCGCCGCCTCTCCCGCGGCGAAGCCGGCCCCGCCCTAGCCGCCCGCCAAGCCGCCGCAACCACTCCCATCTCCTAACACACCACCTGCCGCTAAAAACCACCCGCCGCTAACACACCACCCGCCGCACCCACCAACCCTCCGCAACGAATTCAGGCGGAACATCCACGCTCGGCGGAAGAAAAGGAGTCATTCCAGACTCTTTTACTTCCGCCGAGCACCAATCTTCCGCCCAAAATGGGGGGCGCCTGCACGCGCGCGGCGCAGCAGCCGGAGTCACCGCGCAAGCGGGAGTCACCGCGCAAGCCGGAGTCACCGCAAGCCGGAGCCACCGCACGCGCCGGAGTAACCGCGCAAGCTGGAAGGGGATCTTCCCGGCTGGGTTGGCGAGGATGTAGGACGTGCACGCCGCGACATCACGCCAGCCGCGGTCCACGTGGATAAGCCGGTTCCTGCGCGGCCGGGTCCCCGACCGCAACCCGCTGCGGCGCCGGACAGACAGGGTGGAGACGGCGATCCTGGCTGGTTTGCTCGCCCTGATGTGCGTAACCGCCCCTTTCCTGGCGGTGGCGGCGAGCGGCGCGGAGAACGCCGCCTCGCTGCACGAGCTGCACCTGCAGCAGGCCACCTGCCGTCAGGTCAAGGCAACCCTGCTGGACGACGCGCAAGACACTGGCGGGTATCCGTTTGTCATCGCCGAAGCGCACCTCCGGTGGACGATCCCGGGCGGACGCACGATCACCGGGCTGCTGCGGGTGCCCGTCGGCGCTCAGGCTGGCACCGTGATCACGATGTGGATAGATGAGTCGGGGCAGCCCATCACGCCACTACTGCGGACCCAGATCCCAGAACGAGACGACTTCGCGGCCATGGCGGCGGTCGCCGGCCTCGGCACCGTCCTCCTCACGATCGGCCTGGCAGTCCGCCGCACGCTGAATCGCCGCCGGATGTCCGCGTGGGCCGTCGACTGGATGGTGACCGAGCCACGCTGGAACACCCGCCTTTGACCGGCCCTCCTTGCGCACCAGTTCGTCTTTACGCACCGAATCGTCTTTACGCACCAACTCGTCGGTTCGGTGTCCGATATACCCGAATTAAGCGACGACTTCGTGCGCAAAGACGAGTTCGTGCGTAAGGAGTGAGGGGTAGGTGAGGACCGCGGGTCGCATGGGGCGGAGGTTTCGTTTTAGCGTGCTTCCGGGGCACGTGCCCGGCGTCGTCGCCGTCCGGTACCTGGTCCCGACCTCCCGGTCCGACCTGACCGGGAGACTAGTCCTCCACTGAGCGGATGATCTTTCGGAGCAGGTAGGCGAGCTGCTCCTTCTCGTCTTCGGTGAGGGTGGCGCTGACCCGGGCCTCCCCGGCGTTGAAGGCCGGGAACAGGTGCTCGATCATGTCGCGGCCGGCGGCCGACAGTGAGACGACGACGAGCCGGCCGTCTTCCTCGTGGCCGTACCGCTGGGCCAGGCCCCGTTTTTCCAGGGTCTTGAGCACTCCGGTGAGCGTGCCCTTGGTGATGCCGGCTTCGGCGGCGAGGTGCCTGGTCTGCTGGTCACCCCAGATCCACAGCACGAACAGCACGGTGAACGCCGCCCAGGACAGGTCGGACTGCGCGAGCACGTCCCGTTCCATCTGGTTCCGGATCGCGTTGGCTGCGCGGTAGATGTTGGACACCGCGGCCATGGCGGTGAAATCCAGCTCCCCGCTGTACCCGTTCTGCTTGCCTGACTGGATGCGACTACGGATGTCCTGCTCGGCCTGTACGAGGTCGCGATCGTAGCCGATGGTAAGGCGGCGTGCCATGGTGGAATGTTACGCTCCGCGCTTTGGTGGCCGGATACCGCGGAACTCCCAGTCTCCGCCGAATGCGGTGAGATGACCTCTTCACTGGCGGTCGGCTGCGCCCCGTACGAGCCGGCCACCGCCAGTGGCCCCTCCACGACGTGATTACGCAGCACCCCCAGCCCCTCCACCTCAACCTCCACCACGTCCCCTGGCTGCACCGGCCGCGAGTTAGCCGGCGTGCCCGACAGCAGCACGTCGCCGGGCATCAAGGTAATGGTCCGCGCGATATCGGCAACCAGGTAGTGCATGTCCCAGGTCATCTCGTCGGTGGACCCGTCCTGCACGACAACGCCGTTCACCAACGTACGCAGCCGCTTCCCCCGGAAGTCCCATCCGGTGACCAGCCCGGGCCCGAGCGGCGCCATCGTGTCCGAGCCCTTCACCCGCAGCATCGACCCGGCATCGGTGTCACGGAAGTCATGCAGCCCGAAGTCATTCGCCACCGTGTACCCGGCGATGTAATCCCCGGCCGAGGAAGGGCTCACCCCCCGGCACACCCGCCCGATGACGATGGCGACCTCGCCCTCGTAGTTCAGGTACTTGCACCCCGCCGGCCGCACCACCGCGCCCCCGTGCCCCACCAGCGCCGACACCGGCTTATGGAAGTACGTAGGCGCCGACGGCAGCGACACCCCGAACTCAGCCACCCGGGACCGGTGATTCAGGTGCACCGCGATGATCTTGGTCGGCACTACCGGCGGCAGGTGCACCGCGCCGTCCAGAGAAACCCGCCGCCCGTCCCCGGCCACCAGCTCATCCCCGGCAACGACAACCTGGACCACCGCACCATCCAGCAGCACCCGCCGGTATTCCGTCAAGAAACCCACCCCTCAGCAGGCCGGTCGAACCAGATATGCAGCTGCCCGGTGCCCACCGAGTTCTCGTACTCGCTGAACAGCCGTCCCGGTGCGGTGACCGCTTCCGCATCGAGCGCGCCGGCCATCATCAGGTACGGCCCGAACCGCGCCTCCGGCCGGAACGTGAGGAACTCCGGCATCCCGGCAATCACCCGGGCATGATCACCGGCTTCCAGCCACCCGATCCGCGCCAGGTCGGCTTCCCGCGCCGCCGCCGTCCGTACATGGCAGGGGTCGCTGGCCTCGTGCGCCCGCAGTTCACGCAGCGACCAGAACGTATGCGACATCGCCCCGGACGCGATCAGCAGCACCTTCCGCCCGCTGACCTCAAGTGCGGTCCGCAGCGCCCGCCCCACCCGGAGGAAGTCCTCTGTCTCCCCGGTCTGCGCCGTGCTCACCGAGATCCACTGCTTGTCCAGCCCGCGGCCGAGATACGTCCACAGGTTGACGGTGGCGTAGTGCACCGGCAGGTAAGGGTCGTCGATCGCGGTGATCCAGGTGCCATGCGCATCGGCGGCGTCCGCCAGCGCGAGAGCCAGCCCGGGATCCCCGCGCCAGTCGTAAGGGATCCGGCACATGCCGCGGGGCAGTTCATCGGAGGTGTAGAGCCCGGCCCGCACCTGGTGTGCCGACACGATGAACTCGACGGTGCTATGCCAGTGTGAGTCGAAGACCACCACGGTGTCGTAGTCCAGCGTCTCGAAGACCTCCCGCCGCAGTCGTTCAAGCCCCGGCACCAGCGAGATCTCCTTGCCGTCGTTCAGTTCCATCCGCTCGGCGGCCGGCAGCATGATCGTCGGTACATGCGCGAGCAGCCAGCGCCAGCAATGGTCATGCTCTGCTCATTCACTGCCCCGCCATCCTTCCGGCGCGTACACCGTGTTCTTCACGTCACTGTAGAAATCGAAGCTCCACGTGCCGCCCTCGCGGCCGATCCCGGATAGCCCAGCCCCGCCGAACGGCGCCCGCAGGTCCCGGACGAAGAAGCAGTTCACCCACACCGTCCCGGCCACCAGCTGGTCCGACACCCGGGCCGCCCGGGCCTGATCCCCGGTGAACAGCGTCGCCGCCAGCCCGTACCTGGTGCTGTTGGCCAGCGCCACCGCCTCGGCCTCGCCGCTGAACGTCTGCATGGTCAGCACCGGCCCGAAGACCTCTTCGGTGAGGATCTCCGCCCCCGGCGCCGCCCCGGTCAGCAACGTCGGCCGGTAATACAGCCCCCCGCCGCCAACCGCCCCGCCGCCAACCACCGCGCAGGCGCCCGCCGCGACGGCTCGCCGCACGTACCCGTCCACCCGTTCCAGGTGCCGCCGGGCAATGAGCGGGCCGATGTCCGTAGCCTCCTGCCGGGGATCGCCCACCCTCAATCGCAGAACGGCAGTGGTGAAACGCTCAAGAAACTCCGCCGCCACCGGTGTCTCCACCAGCAGCCGGCTTCCGGCCAGGCACACCTGGCCGGCGTTGTCGTACTGGCCGACCGCGTGCTGGACCGCGAGGTCAAGGTCGGCGTCGGCGAACACGATCAGCGGCGACTTGCCGCCGAGCTCCAGCGATACCGGCGTGAGCTGCGCCCCGGCCGCCGCCGCGACCTGCCGCCCGGTGGCGACCGACCCGGTGAAGCACACCCGGGCGACGTCAGGATGCGCGACCAGCGGCGCGCCCGCCTCGGTGCCGAGCCCCTGCACGACGTTGAGCACGCCGTCCGGCAGGCCGGCGTCGCGGGTGATGTCGGCGAGCAGGCTGGCGGTGAGCGGTGCCCATTCCGGCGGCTTGGCGACGACGGTGTTCCCGGCCGCCAGCGCGGGCGCGATCCGCCAGGTGGCGAGCATCAGCGGCGCGTTCCACGGTGTGACGATGGCGGTGACGCCGGAGGGGCACCACGACACCTGCTCGCGATGCCCGCGGATCTCCAGCTGGCCGCCATCGAGCTGGCCAAGCCAGTCGGCGAAGAACCGGAAGTTGTGCGCCGCCCGCGGCATCACGCTGCGCTGGTGCGAGCGGAGCAGCCCGCCGTTGTCGAGCGTCTCCACCTCGGCGAGCTCGGGGACTCGTTCCTCGATCCCGTCGGCGATCGCGTGCAGGATGGCGGCCCGCTCCGCGGGGGGCGTGGCCGCCCAGGCCGGGAACGCGTGCCGGGCGGCGTGCACCGCCGCGTCGACTTCGGCCGGGCCGCCGCGGGCGATCTCGGCGATCGGGCTCTCGTCAATGGGGGACAGGTCGGTGAAGGTGGCGGCTGAGCTGACCCGCCTGCCGCCGATCCAGTGCCCGAGGTCGACGTTCAGCTTCATGCCAGCACCTTTCCGCCATCCCAGCTGACCCCGACCTGCCGGTAGTAGCCGCCGATGATCTCCTCGACGTGGAGCCTGGCCAGTTCTTCGGCGGGCGACTCGAACAGGTCGAGCGTGGCGTCGCCCTGCCAGGCTGGGCCGGCCTCGAAGCTGGCGCTGCCGGACAGGATCAGCTCGCTGACGGTGTCTGGTGCCCCCTTTTCGATCGACGGCAGCCACCGGCTATGTGCCATGGGATGGGAGTTAACAAAACCGTTCGTTCTGCTCTGCTCGCGAAGCGTGACTACGGCCTGCGCGAGGCGGCGGTCAGCGGCCGCGAGGGTGCCGGCGAACCTGCCGCCGGGTCCGATCCGGGGCGCCGCGCGGCCGTACGGGTGCGGCCGGGTCTGGTGGATGGATCCGAGCTTCTTCGGGTAGCCCTGGTACTGGCCGCGGACCAGTGCGAAGTCCTTGTCGACCCAGATGTAGACGCAGCGGGAGTAGGTCGTGCCCCGGTAGCCGCACCGGACGACGGCGAAGCACTCCCGGTACTGCGCACGGACCGGGTCCAGGAGCTCCGTGCCGCTCTCGCCGCAGGACTGCCAGTCCGCCCAGATCAGTGCCACCGCGCCCGGGTCATCGGGCGCCAGCTCGAGCGGGGCGGGCAGCAGCTCGGCCACGCGGGCGGGGTCGGTCCGGTACTCGACGGTGAGCAGGTCGCCGGAGTAATGCCACGGCGGTGCCGGCAGCAGCGACGACTGCCCGGTAGCCGTCCGCGGATACCAGAAACCCTGCCCCCCGCGTTCCTCATCGCGCACCCCGCACCCCTCCAGCATCAGGCAACCCGCACCCGAGATCGTTTGTATCCATACGACTTGCGATGTTAGCATGACGCGATGGCTGGGTCTCTAGAGCAATTGCAGGCGACAGAGCAGTTGCAGGCGGCAGGAGTTGACGTCGTCCGGGTCTCCTACCCGGACCTGATCGGCGTCGATCGCGGGCGTGACGTGCTGCTTGACCAGGTGCCATCCGCCGTCGAGCATGGCCTCGCCTTCTGCCGCGCGGTGTACCACACGTCGCCGATGGCGGACGTGGTCCCGGTAGCCGGCGGGCTGGACCAGGGGCTGCCCGATATCTCGGTCGTGCCGGATCTGTCGACGCTGACGCCGCTGCCGTGGGAACCGCAGGCGGCCTGGTGCCTGGCGGACGCCTTCCTGCCGGATGGGACTCCGGCGCCCGAGGATCCCCGCCATGTTGCCCGCCGGGTGGCGGACCGGATGGCAGAGCTGGGCTATGAGCTGGTGTGGGGCCCGGAGCTTGAGTTCTATGTCTGCGAGCGTGACGCGAACGGGCAGTGGCAGCGTTATGCGAACGAGCCAGGCAACGTCTACGTCGTCGGCCGGAAGGGTGATCCCCAGGGACTCCTGCTGCACATGCTCCGTCAGCTACGTGATGCCCGGCTGGGGGTGACCGCCGCCAATCATGAGTTCTCGCCCGGCCAGTTCGAGATCAACCTGACCCATTCCGGCCTGGTGGACGCCGCCGACCGGGCGTTCCGGCTGAAGTCCGCGGTGCAGGAGATCGCCAGGCACCGGGACCTGATGGCCACCTTCATGGCCAAGCCGTTCAACGACGAGGGCGGCTCCGGTTTCCACGTGCACGTCTCGCTGAACGACCAGTCAGGAGCGAACGTGTTCGGCGCCGGCGACGGGCTCTCTGACGCTGGCCAGTACGCGATCGGCGGGGTGCTCGCACACGCGCCGGCGCTGAGCGCGCTGCTGAATCCGACGATCAACTCCTACAAGCGGTTCGGCCCGGACACGCTCGCGCCGTGGCTGATCGACTGGGGCCTGGACAACCGCAGCGCGATGGTCCGCGTCCCGCCGGAACGCGGCCCGGGCGCGCGGATGGAGGTCCGCCTCGGGGACGCGACCGCCAACCCGTACCTCGGCATGGCCGCGATCGGCGCCGCGGTGTACCTGGGCCTGACCGGCAAGATCTCGCCGCCGGAGCCCCTGACGGGGTACGGCTACGACCCGTCCCGGTCCCCGGTCCTGCCGATGCGCCTGCCCGACGCCCTGGACGCGCTGGAATCCGATACGGACCTGGTCGAGGTCCTCGGCGAGCACTTCGTGAGGTCGTTCCTCACCTACAAGCGCAACGAGGTCGAGCGTTTCGAGCGTTTCGTCACCGACTGGGAGTATCGCGAGTACACCTACCACCTCTAACGGGAGTGGTCGGCGCAGGATCAGGTGCGCGAGCTGACCCAGCTGCCGGTACGGGTCGGTGGCGCCGAGCCGCTCCTCAACATCGAGGAGCGCGGCGAGTTCCTGCGGATCGGACGGGGGCGGGGGATCGAGTTCCTCCGCGTCGACGGCGATCCGCACGCCGTACCAGTTCTCCAGCCCCAGGCCGCTGGCGGCCGCGGCGCTGATGAGCGCATCGAGGGAGTCAGCCCGCGCCGGCGCGCCGATTTCGTTCAGGTAGCGCAGGTCTCGCCCCTCGGCCCGGGCGAGGTCATGCTCCTGGAACGCGGCAAGGGCCGCCCGCCAGTCCTGACGGGCGGCGGGCCGCCACAGCGCCGACGTCGTGGTCCGCGCCGCAAGCGCGAGGAACCCGCCCGGCCCGACGTGCGCCGCGAGCTCGGCGATGACCGGCTCGCTGGCCGGCAGGTACATGAGCACTCCCAGCAGCAGCACCGCGTCGAACGTCTCGCCGCCGGCCACCTGGGCCAGCCCGCCGACCGACCCGGCGCGCAGGCTCACCCGGTCCCGCACCTCGGCCGGCTCGGCGTCCAGCGCGGCCCGGAAGGCGGCGCGCATGTCCGGGTCTGGTTCGACAGAAACCACCTGATGGCCGGCGCTGGCCAGCCGGATGGACTGCGTTCCCTGCCCGGCACCCACATCGAGGATCCGGGCGGGAGGCGCGGGCAGGTGCCTGTCCAGCTGGCGCGAGATCATCTCCTGCCGGACAACGTTGCGCACCTTGTCCAGCCGTCCGAGCCAGACCGGACGGCCATCCCCGAACGTGCTGTCAGCGCCCTCGTCCCGGCGGTCCGAGTCCTGATCGGTCACCCGACGACACTACCGGCTCTGCCAGGGCGTGACGCTAGAGCTGAGCTGAGGACTGGGCGATGTTGAGCTTGTTGTTGCCCACTCCCGTCCAGGCCAGGTACAGGTTGCCGTTCAGGATGCACAGCGACGGCGCTTCCTGGCTGGTTTGCGGAGAAATGTACATGCGAGGGAAGGTGGTCAGGTTGTCGCTCGTTCCCGCGATATTAAGCTGGTTGTTCCGCGTCCCTGTCCAGGCCAGGTAGAAGTTGCCGTTCAGCGACGCCAGCGCTGGACCCGCGGGGCTGGTCTCGGATAGGACAACGGGATCTGCCAGGCTGACGGGGTCGCCGTTGCCGTCGAGGCCGACCTGGGCGATGTTGAGCCGATTATTGCCCACTCCCGTCCAGGCCAGGTACAGGTCACCGTTCATGGTGCACAGTGACGGTCCGTCCTGGCTGGTTTGCGGGGAGATATGAGGCCCGGAGAGAGTGGCTCCGCTGGCGGTCAAGCTCGCGATGTTGAGCTGGTTGTTCCCTACTCCGGTCCAGGCCAGGTAGAGCTTGCCGTTCAGGGATGCGAGCGCTGGGCCCGCGGGGCTGGTCTCGGATAGGACAACGGGGCTTGCCAGGCTGGCGGGGTTGCCGTTGCTGTCGAGGCCGATCTGGGCGATGTTGAGCCGCTTGTTGCCCACTCCCGTCCAGGCCAGGTACAGGTCGCCGTCCAGGATGCACAGCGACGGTCCGTCCTGGCTGGTCTGCGGGGAGACATGCCGACTGGAGAAGGTAGTTCCGCTGTCGTCGGAGACCGCGATGTCGAGCTGGTTGTTCCCGCTCCGGTCCAGGCCAGGTAGAGCCTGCCGTTCAGGGATGCCAGCGCCGGGCCCCGGGGGCTGACCTGCTGGGGTATTACCTCGTCGGATAGGGAAAAGTCCTGCGTGTACAGCTCGTTGAACGTCCCGTTCACATCGATGAAGTTGACATGCTGTTCGCCGTGATCGCCTACGTAGCCGTCGAGGGCGGTTACCTGGTTCCCTTGAATTCCGGTGTTCCCGGCAAGCTGTGTTAGGTCGTACGTACTCCAGTACCGTGTGCCGGCCGCCAGGTAGAGCTCCTGGATATCGCCGTCCTCGGATATGTGGTTGACGTGCTGACTGCCATCTCCGCCGATATAGCTGTGCAGCCCGCTTGGTGATCGCACCGCCGGCCCGTCGGCCATGTCAGTCAGGGGGTTGTCTTGCCAGTTCGAGCTGCCTTCCGAGAGGAAGAGCTCATGGATTCCGTTGTCAGTGCCGATGTAGTGAACGTGCAGGCCGCTGCCGTCTGCGTAGCCAGAAAGCGGGGTACCAGATCTTGCCTCGATCTTGGGGCTTTGCGGGCTGGCCGACTGGTAGAGATGGGTCAGGTCGTTGTTAGTCCATGAGGTTCCCGCCTTCGTGAAGAGCTCCTGGACGTGGTTGTTATCGGACACGTAGACGATGTGCTGGCCGCTATCAGCGCTCGTGTAGGCGTCGAGGCCGCTGTTGAGAGCCCCATCGGCGAGCACCTGGGCCGACGGGGCGCCGGTGTTCTGCGTCAGCGGGTTGTGGACCCAGTTCTTTGCGCCATTGGCCAGGAATAGTTCGTGAACGCCTCTATCGGCGCCAATATAGTGAACGTGCTGACCGCTGTCGTCGGTATATCCGGAAAGTGGCGTCCCGGGCATGGCCGTCGCCCTCCCGGCCTGTGCAAGCTTGGTGAGGTCGTTGGTCGACCAGTGCGTTCCGCTTTGAATGAAGAGCTCTTGGATGTGGCCCTCTGACCCGTCGCCGCTCGAGACATAGTTGACGTGCTGGCCACCGGACGGCGATGTGTAACCGTGCAGACCACTGCCCGGCCGGGCCAGCGGTCCCTGGGCTATCTGGCTTAGCGCATTATCTTGCCAATTCGCCGAGCCGTTGGCAAGGAAAAGTTCATGGACTTGATTGCCACTGCCGATGTAGTGCAGGTGCTGCCCGCTGCCATCGGTATACCCCGACAGCGGCGTATAGGGATAGGGGGTCACGGTCGTCTGCAGCTGATTATCGAGCCAAGGCAGGGCATTGAAAGTCTGTACAAATGTAGTCGCCGGATCAGCGGGAAGCCGGCCATAATTGCAATTTGCCCCTTCGGCGGTACCGTAGTTCGTGCCGCTAAGATCCGCATTAGGAGGAATATTCGGGCCGGGTGTAAGCGCGTCAGACCCCATGTCATAAGTGATAGTTCCCCGGCCGGATTCGAGCCAGTTGAACTGGCTGTTATGCTGGCCAACAATGTTGAACTCGAATCCCACGATGGGGGCAAGATCCACTGGCTGATAGATCGCGGTGAGCGACTGAGTAACATCGCCAACCGGCTTGCCGGCGCGGTCGTAGAGGAGGAACTGTACGGCTATAACGTTGTGGGCATTCTGCCCCATTACTAGGGTAATCGACAACCGGTAGCCGGCGGGCAGCATGCCGCCGCTGCCTTGCGGCGTTGCTAGCGATATCTCGTTATTGACGATCCCGTTGCTACCCTTAAGCGGCGGATTTTGCCAGATCTCGATCCGTGCATAGAGATCTCCCGCTGGATCAACGCGTACCCAGTACTGCTGCCAGCTGTCCGCATTATTGGCCGCCGAGTAGCAGTTCAGCTGCAAGCTGAAACCGCCCGGCCCGATGATGTCCTGGAGCACATCAACCGTTACTGTAAGTCCCCCTTTGATAACATTCCCGTTATTCGCCATTATGTAGTTCGTGCCACTGTAATAGATTGTCATACGAGCTGCCTCAGCTTTCTCGGCGAATAAGGCGGGTCCGCAGATGCGGCCGGTGTCGCTGGGCTGCCGGAACCAGACCGCTCCGCCGACATTCCCCAGCAGCCGACCCTTATCGGCACCTAGTAGTTTAATGATCCAGGAAACATCGTCAAGAAAGAACGATGAGATACACCGAAAAGATAGTGCCTGGCGACGCAAACCGACATGAATGCGATCTGTTCGTTCAGCTGCCGCCCACCCGTCTGAGGTAGACGGGTGCTGATGCACCTCCTTCGCCAGCGTTGTTCACCGACTGGACCAGCACCGGCAACGGCAGGTCGACGTCGCTGATGGTGATCGAGCGCGGCTTGCCCTGGCGAGTATCGCCGAGCGGGTCGCCGCTCGCCGTGGAGATGAGATACCCCTCGGCAGGGGGCCCGCCCACCGGAGGCTGCCAGGTGAGGGTCGACGAGTCACGACTGGCCGTGACTGTCAGTCGGCTGGGGGGCCCAGGCACCGTCGCGTATTCTCCCGCAACGCCCACGGATATCGTCAGTGCCGCGGTCGCCGAATCGCCGTGGTCGTCGGTGACGGTGACCCGTACCGGATGGCCGCCGTCGTGCGGGAACACCACCTCGAGCTCATCGCCGGTGCTGTCGGCAGGGCGGCCGTCCACCTGCCAGGCATACGACAGCGGGGATCCGTCCCTGGCGCACGAGCCGCCCGCCGATATCCATACCGGTTCGCCCGCGACCGCGCCGGGAACGGGGGCCAGCTCGGCCACCGGGCCGGTCGAGAGGAGCTCCGCGCCCGCGAGGGTGGCGAAGTAGTCCGCTGCCTGTTCCGGATAGGTCGCGCAGGCGCTCCTGTACGTGGTGTATTCCAGGTGCGTCGCCGCGTCGGAGTTGGGTACCAGATGATCCCCGGAGACGTGGAACGGTCCTTCGCAGGCCGGGTCGCCAGTCCGGCAGTAGGAAAGCACCCGCTGCGGGCTGGTAGCCGGGAAGGCCGGCCGGGCACCGAGTGCGGCGCGCCCGTCCTCCGCCACCTGAGCGGATCCCACGTCGGCTGCCCTGTCCGCCGCGTTGCGTCGCGGATCGGCCAGCAGGAACGCGCCGAGCACGTGTGCGCGCTCTACGGCGGTCAGCTGCTGATACGCATCACCGGCTACCTGCGCGCCCTGGCTGTAGCCAGCCAGCAGGACGTTCGTGGCCGGGCAGATGGCGATGACCGTCCGCACCGCCGCCAGCGTGCCCGTTACCCCAGCCGATACCGACGAGTCGTAGGCACCTATCGGCAGCCTGGTGACCAGCCCCGCCAGGTTCCACATCCACCCGTCGGCGTTCGCGCCACCGGGGCTGATGGCCACCGCGGGGTATGGGTTGGCAAGGTAGGCATAGCTCTGGCCAGCTGAGCTGAGGTCCTCGGCGAGACGCGCGCTGAACTGGTACACCTCCGGCCCGAGCCCGTGGTAGGCGTCGCTTCCGGCCGGTTCCTGGCCCGACCCTCGCGACCCGATCAGGTAAACATCAGCACACCCAGGTTCCGCGCGCGCCGCGCTAGCGCTGCCCAGGCAGCAGGACGCCGCCGCCATCAGGCAGGCGCAAACAGCTGCCGCCCGCACCACTCGTTCCACGCTGCCCCCGCATGCCGGATCCGTGATCGCCCCCGCACGCTACCGCAACCGCACGTGCTCGTCAGCGGCGCGTAGGCGTCGGCGCGCCGGTCGGTACCGCCGCAAGAGACCCGTGACCAGAAGTTAGATCAAATATTTCAGAACGCCTTGCTGGGCCGTCCAGCGAATGATCACGCCTGCCAGCCAGAACGCCAGAATGCCCCGCTATATCCGTCAACTCGAACACGTTGACGGCATGTTATGTAAATGTTATGATGAAAGAGAGTTCGATAACCGGCATCGTGACACCTACCGGAGCCGGCCGCGCAGCACCAGACTACGGACAGGCCAGGACCGCCGAGGGCCGCCACGAGAGGGACGGCCGCAAGAGACGCAGGCCCGCGCGCAGGGGAGGGGGTGACTGGCATATGGAGATGACAGCAGCAGCCGCAGGGGAACCGGGGGAGCAGGAGCCCGGGAGCATCCGGGAGGCGCTGGGGTCGGTGAAGTCCGCTATCCAGTTCCTGGCCGGGGTGGACATGACCCAGCTGCCCGGGGAGTGCATCGGGGAGCTGCTCACTGTCATGGAACGCGTGGATGCGGGGCAGGCCGCGGTCCGGGGGAAAGCCGTCACCGTGCTGGCCGACCAGCACCTGTACCACGAGTACGGGCAGCGGACTGCGACGTCGTTCCTGGTGTACGCCACCCGGGTGAAACGCGGGAAGGCGGCCCAGGTCGCGAGGCTGGGCAGCCTGTACCGTCAGCATCCCCTCCTCGCGGATGCTCTCGCGGAGCAGGATGTGGTGTCGGAGTCGATCGCGGTGCAGATCGCGGCGTGGACGGGCCAGCTGCCGGAGGACTGCATCCCGGCCGCGGACGGGATCCTGGTGGAGGGCTGCCGCGCCGGGCTCACGGAGGCGCAGCTGGCGGACCTGGCGGCGCAGATCCGGGCGCAGGCCTGCGGCCCCGACCCCGACACCGACGGTGCCCTCCCGGACCGGGGGCTGCGGGTGGAGACCACCCTGGACGGCGCCGGGCGGATCGACGGGGACCTCACCCCCGGCTGTACCGCCCTCCTCCAGGCCGTCCTGACCGCGTTCGGGGAGAAGACCGGCCCCGGGGACCTGCGGACCCCGCACGAGCGGAACCACGACGCGCTGGAGGAAGCCCTGAAGCGGGTCCTGGCCGGGAAGCGGGGCAAGCCGTACAAGGCAGTGATCCACATCCCCTTCGCGGATCTGTGCACCCTGCCGGGGGCGTCGGCGATGCTGGCCGCCTGCACCAGCCAGGTCGCCGGCGTGATGGCTGCCCGGGACGCCGCCCGGGCCGCGGCGGCGCGGGCCCGGGATGCGCATGGCGCGTGGGCGGGGCACCGGGCCGCGGACCTGGTGACCGGCGGCGGGGACGGGGGGACGTGGCTGGCGGGGGACCGGGCGGTGGCCCTGCTGCCCGACGCGATCATCGTCCCGGTCGTGACGACCCGGCTGGCTGCGGAGCACCTGGAGATGATCATCACGCTCGGCGCGGAGATCCACCGCCTCGCCGCCGAGCAGGCCGCCAGCGAAGACCCCACCACCACCCCCGCCGCCGGTGCCTGGTCTGCTGCTGATGCTGCCGCTGATGCGGCGGAGCGGGCGGTGCGGGCGGCGCGGATCACCGACCTGCGCCGCCAGCTGGCCGGGGAAGCGATGGCCCTGGTCACCGGACCGGACGCCGTGGCGTCGTGGCTGCGGCAGGCCCTGCTCGGCGCTCCCGGCACCGGCCCCCTGGCCCTGGCCCTGGCCGGGAAGTCCCTGCCCCTGGATGTCGGGCGGGCCAGGACGATCCCGGCGCAGATCCGCCTCGCGGCCGGGATCAGGTCCCCGCACTGCCAGGCCCCCGGCTGCACCCAGCCCGCCTCCGGGTGCGAGGCCCACCACCTCATCCACCGCGAGCACGGCGGCCCCACCAGCCTGGCCAACTGCGACACCTGGTGCTGGTGGCACCACAACATCCTCATCCACCGCAACGGCTGGACCGCCCGCCTCAACCCCGACGGCACCCCCATCCTCCGCCGACCCGACGGCACCACCCTCCCCAACGGGCCCCCCACCTGGCCCGGATAACCCACCCCGCACCACCCAGGCACGACCAGGCAGCACCAGGAGACCAGCCAACAACCCCACCAGGGGGCCACGGCAGGCCACCTGGTGCTGCCCGCTGTTAGGCCAGCAGACGGTACAGGCGACACGCGGACCCCCGCCTCTGCCAGGCACAGGTAGGCTCCAGGAATTCGAGCGCTCCAACCCTTTGCCGCCTGACCCTGAGGCCACCACGGGCTAGAAGGCGCGAGGAGGCTGAGGCCTCGCACGTAGCCGCCGTTTTCTGGAGTGCGAATCTGGGTGTCTTCTCTGTGAGGGCCGGGGAACTGGCAGTGGTTCTCCGGCCGAGCCGCCTGCTCCGCACAACAACGTGGAGAGTTACCGCTTCGTGGTAGTCCGGCGTCGCAGAAGTCGCTATCGTTCCCCACTCACCTCATCTCACCTCACGTCACGGGCCGGGCTGCCATGGCGCCGATCCGCGGGAACTTTCAGTGTTTTCCGTTGCCAGAAACCGGAATGCACTCAATGATCTTCGTGCCGGGGCCCGGCGGCCGCTCGCCGGGGTAGCCCGCGCACTTGCCGAACCCCGTCCCCGCGGGGACGCGCTCATACCGCGGAGAGCGCGTCAGCTCAGCAGCTCGGATTCCGCCACTGGAACCTCGTGCCGGCTTTTTGCATCTAGCCGTAGGGAGGCTGCTCAGTGTTAGATGGGACGCAGTTGTCGGATCTGGCCTGGGGGGGACGGAATGTGGGGTTTATTCGAGAGCCGGTTTGAGGCCGAGAGCCTTCTCACTCCAGTGGTGAGGGCTCAGGCGCGGATTGATCGGCTTCTCAGCGCGTCGGCCGAGGCCAGCGAGGAGTCGCTGCGGGCTGAGCTGGGTGCGCTGAGTTTCAGCGACTTGCGCGCGTTCTACTACCGGACGGTTCAGCTCACCGGAGGCCCCGCCGGGCAGGTGGCAGGGGATGTGCTGGCCGAGCGCTGGCTGCCTTGCCGTGACCAGCTGCTGGCCTTGCGCAAGGCCAGCAGTACCGAGCTGGACAAGGCCGGGCCGAAGCCAGGGCAGCTGACCGAGCAGGATCTGCAGAGCACGCGGGAGTGCGCGCCGATCGACCTGCGCTGCGGGGACGCGGTCCGTGCGGCATTCGCCGGCCGGGCGACTGAGCAGGACGCGGCCCTGCTGGCTGATGCCGTCCGTGATTATCAGGCGGTCGCTGACCGGGTGCAGACATCCGAAGCTGGAGGTCAGCTCCTCCAGTTCAGCATCGGGAGAGCGCTTGACGCCCTGGCCCGGGCCAGTGAGACCAGCCGCAACGATGCTAGAGCGGCGGTCTACTTCGACGCTGCCGCAGCGAGGTTCGGTGCCGCGGGGCAGCTGGAGATGGCGGCGTCCACCTTCGTCAGGCGCGACGCGGCCCGGCAGCGGCAGCTGCCCGACGCTGATACCCGGCTTGAGCAGTTGATGGCCGGACTGGATACCGCGGTGCCGCGGTCGGTGGACCGGGCGGCGATCCTGACAGGCCTGGCCGAGGTAGCCAAGGGCAACAACGACGACTTCGAAGCGAAGAGATGGCTGGGTAGCGCCATCACCGAGCTGGCGGACGTCGGCTACCCGGTGCCGGGATCATCGGGCACCGACGAGGCGGTGACCGGCTGGATCGGGGCGATTCCCGCTGGCAGAGCCGACGACCCGGCCCATTTCCTGCGATCGATCAGCGCGCTCCTCACCTTGCACTCCAGCCTGGGTGCCCTGCGGATGGCGCTGGTCCCGGAAGCCGCCAGCGACGCCGAAGCCGAGGTGAACCGCTTGGCCATGATCACGCTGGAGATACCAGCCCATCTCCAGGCAGTCCAGGATCGCCTGGAGGCGCAGCTTGCCCAGGCCTGGCCGCCGTCTCCTGACGCCGGGGCCGATGGGACATCGGCGCCCGGGCCGGTATCGTCCCCGGAGCCGGGCCCGGATCTCGGCCTCGACAACTCCCTGGGCGAGTTCATGGAGATCATGGCACTGGTCAACCAGCTGCTTGACCTCACCGAGCACACCCCGGGCCCTGATAAGGACACCATCGCAGGCTGGCAGTACATGGCCGGCGACTGTATTTCCCGAGCCCGGGCATTGGGCCAGCCGGTTACGCTGGCGCAGGCACTGGAGGCCGGCGGCCGCGTCAAGATAGCGGCCAGCGACCCCGACGCGGCGGTCAAGCTGTTCGAGGAGGAATACCAGGTAGCCCTCAGCGCCAGCGGCAAACTGGCCACCGACCAGGCCATCTTGGCAATGACCAGCGTCGCCAAGGTTCAGCTGGGCCGGGGGAAGATCGGGGAGGCGTCGGAAGCGGCCGGCAAGGCCATCGGGTTGATCGAGCGCGACCGCTACCGGGTCAGCGCCCCGTTCCAGCAAGCTGCGCTGCTCGCGCCGCACGCCGACGTGTTCGCCATCGGCGTGTTCTCCGCGTGGAAAATGGCGACTGACGGCACTGCGCCAGACCCGTCCGGCTATGACACGATGCTGCAGCGGATGGAGCTATCCAAGGCCAGAGCCTCGGTCCGGAGGCTCTTCCTCACCCCGTCAGCAGGTGCCGCTTCGCTCGACCAGGACCTGAGGCAGGTAAACGACGAGATCCATGCCCTGGATCCCGCGATCCAGCCCGGCACGCCCGACCCGGAGCGGGAATCACTGATCCGGACAGCGCGCGCGGCCCAGCTTCCGCTCCGGCAGCGGCGGCTGGCACTATGGGATCGCCGCGCTATCGCCACGCGCGACCCGGACGCGGCAATGCCGCACATAACACTCACCGGAATACAGCAGGTCCTGGACCCCGACGAGGTAGTCATCTACTTCTACTGGCTCCGCTCGGACACCTTGCTCATAGTGACGATTAACGCTGATGCGATAGCGGTTGAACGCAAGCATTTCGAGCCGGAACAGACAGCGTTGCTCAGTAAGCTCATCGGCGAACTCGGCGCGATGAAGGGCTCCAATCTCGATCTCGATGCGATGTACATCGAGCCGCTCGGCCCGTTGCTGACTCCGGTCGACGGCGAGCCGCTGCTCGCCGGCAAGCAGCGGCTGATCATCTCCCCGCACGGCATGCTGCACTGGTTCCCGTTCGCCGCCACGCCGTACCGCGGCGCGCCGCTCGTCCGGTCCTTCGCCATCCGCACTGTGCCCAACCTCAGCAGCCTGCTGGTGCCGCGCGCCGCACCCGGTCCGCCTCGGGTGGCGGCCCTGGCAGTGAGCACATTCCCTGGGCGACCTGACCTGGGAGAATTGCGCGGGGTGCGGGCCGAAGCGGCTGATGTCACGGCCATCTACTCGGCCGCCGACATCGCCGCAGCACTGATGCCGGAGCCCAGCCGGGCCGAGGTGCTCGGCGCGCTACACGATGGCAAGCTCGCCGGAGTGTGGTGCCTGCTGATCGCCACGCACGGGCACAGCCTGATGGACGAGGTCTCCCGGGACGCACCGCTCGAGTCCGTGCTCGAGCTTGCCGATGACTCGCTGGACGGGTACGAGATCGCGGCCAGCGACCTGGGTTGCGAGGTCGTCGTGCTGACCGCCTGCTACGCGGGGCAGCGGGCCCTAGGCGGCCGGGGCCGGGCCGAACAGCCCGGCGATGAACTATTCGGGCTGGGTGCGGCGTTCATTGAAGCTCGTTGCGGCAGCGTGCTGGCACCGGCTTGGCCAGCGGATGATGATGCCATGTCCTGGATGATCACCATGTTCCATCGCAACCTGGCTCAACGTGTCCCGGCCGATGTCGCGCTGGCGCAAGCGCAACGCGCGTTCCTCGACCAGGCGGACGACATTACCCGCAGCGCCTATTACTGGGCGCCGCTCATGCTCACCGCCATCGGCCGGCCCATGCCGATACCGCCTAGCTGACATCCACCCGTGCAAGGAGACTCCAGTGGCCCGAGTAGTTATTCACTGCATAACCGAACCCGATGCCGACCCGGCGGCCGCCGCTGCCGAATTGAAGGAGTACCTGAACGACACCGCCGGGGTGAGTTCCGTCGCCGTTAGGGTCGAGCATCCGCGGGCCGGGCTGGCCGAGATCCTCGCCATCATCCAAGTCGCCAGCGCGGCCATCGACCTCACAAGCAAGCTCATAGCTTTCATCAAGTCGCGCCAGGAAAAAGGCACGGTGAAGGACATCGAGGTAGAGATCGACGGGGAGCGGACGCCGGTCGGCAGCCTCACACCCGACCAGCGGACCAAGCTGATCGCTGCCCTCGCCCAATAGATCTCATGAGGCCGGGGCACAAGCGGGGCAGCCGCCCGTTAGTTAGGCAAATTTACCCGGAGCCGGATGGACGCGCTTACCGGAATGGACCAGACGCTCTTCCGCTCGTACATGGATGAGTACTTTATGGAGACGCCAGGGTGGACGGAGGTTAAGCGGATCCTCACGGGCAACGCCGACGGCAGGCCAGGATGGCCAGGATGATTGGCGACCTGGACGCCGCGGAGACGCATCTGCGGGGCGCGTTGTCGCTTTATGTAGCCCTGGATGACCGGTATGATGCGGGCCGGGTGCTCGTGGAGCTAGCGGAGATCAGCCTCGCCGTCGGCGACTATCTCGCTGCGGCGGAGCTCGCTAGCCAGGCGGCCGAGCGCATCCCCGGCGACACGGCGGCTCTCATCGTCCTTGGGTATGGTGAGTGGCTCGCGGGATCCACGGCTGACGCCGAGGTGACCTTCGGCCGGGCCCTGTACTGGGACGCGGATGCCGCGGCGGCGCTCGCCGGGCGCGGCCAGGTCCGCGCCGATCTCGGCGACTACGTGGCCGCCCTCGATGACCTCGACCAGGCGCTGAAGCACGAGCTTGGCCGGGCCGCCGAGGCCGACGCGCGCTCGGCCCGGGCTCTTGCGCTGGCGGCTCTCGGCCGGGTCACGGACGCCCTTGAGGACCTGGCGGCAAGCCGTCGCCTGGACCCAGGGCGTTCCCGCACTGAGCAACGGGCCGACCAGATCGCGACCCTTACCGCCAGCCGCGTGGAAGGGTCTGCCGCGCGACCCTGACCGAGCCGGTCACGCTGTTAGTAGTACGACTAGTAGTGCGACGGCCTCGGAGGCAGGTGGCCGTCCGAGGAGAACCTCGTCCGTCGCCCTGCCGAAGTTGCAGGCGCGGCGGATCAGCATGCCGTTCTCGGAGACGAGCCACACGAGTGTTCCTTTTGGCTGAGCAGCCTTCGAAAGGAGCTGTCATCAGCCGGTTTGGTCTAAAGGAGCGAATCTATTTGGCAGGGGAGTTCTGTACGATTTTCAGTGAGCTTTCCTCTTCTACGGAGATATGCTAAACGCACCTGCGGCGAGCCGCACCCGAAGGGCGCTAGGGTTGGTCGGGAGCGCTGCAACAGCATGGAGTCAAGCCGCCACGTCGCAGCACTTGACTTCATCGGCCCAACAAGTAGAGGCTTACAGGGGCAGGCCGGCTAGAACCCGGGTCACCACGCGAGAGCAGAGATGGTAGCGTGACCGACGATCAGCGCTGGCTTGTTAAAGCCATCGAGCAAGCAGAGCTCGGCCTTTCAGAAGGAGGCGTCCCGATTGGTGCTGTCCTTGTCGTGGACGGGAAGCTAATCGGCGAAGGGCGCAACCGCCGGGTTCAATCGGGTAACCCCATCCTGCACGGAGAAACTGACTGCCTCCAACAAGCAGGGCGACTCAAGGCCGATGTCTATCGGCGAGCGACCATGTACACGACTCTGTCACCGTGCGAAATGTGTACTGGCGCTATCCTGCTATACAAGATCCCAAGAGTCGTCATAGGAGAAAACAAGACATTCATGGGCGCAGAGGCGACGCTCCTAGCACGAGGCGTAGAACTCGTTAATATGGAGTCAGATGCCTGTATAAATCTCATGTATGAGTTTATCAGCGCGCACCCGGATATCTGGAACGAGGATATCGGCGAATAAGCATGGACCAGTCGGCGTATTAGGGGCTCATGCATCAGGGATGTATGACGGGGTTGTCGGCCGTCCGTGTCGGCGCTGCTGACCGTCACGGTGAGATGAGTAAGGCGCCTCGGCGGGATGGCTTGTAACGGTATGAGTGCTATCAGTGACATCCGGGTGCGTGGCGCGGGACCATGGTGGCATGCGGGGTCCTGATCGCGTACAGCTGGCGTGCATCGGTGCGGTGTCGCTGTCCGCGGTGCTGGGTGCGGGGGGGTTCTGGGTTGGCGGCGGGCTGGGGGCGGGGATCGGAGTGGCTGCCGGCGTGCTTGCCCCGCTCGTGATCGAGCGGACTACCCGCAAGCAGGAGGCGGCTGGTGCCGCGCGGGAAGTTGAAGCGCCGCCGCGGCGGTACGGCCCGGCGCACTTGCTGGATCCCGGGCTGGAGGTCGTGCCTTTTACGGGGCGGTCGGCCGAGCTTGCGGCGATGGAGGAGTGGTGTGATTCGCCGTCAGCTGGCCTGGTGCGGCTGGTGACGGGCGGTGGCGGCACGGGGAAGACGAGGCTTGCGCTGGAGCTGTGCAAGCGGCTGGCCGGGCGGGGCTGGTGCTGAGTTGTGGTGGACGAGGGCGTTGAGGAAGCTGCCGTGCAGCGGGAGCGGGCGGTGAGGCCGGGGGACCGGCTGCTGCTGGTGGTGGACTACGCCGAGATGCGGGCCGGGCTGGAGGCGTTGCTCAAGGCGGCGATGCGTGATGAAGGGCATGTGCGGGTACTGCTGCTGGCCCGTCACGCCGGTGACTGGTGGGATCGGCTGGGAGCCGGGACCGCATCCGTCCGCGATGCGGTGGCCGAGGCTGCCCGGGGGCTGACGCCGCTCGGCAGTGACCTGGATTCGGAACTGGCTGTGGAGGCCGTGGTGTGGAGGGCGGTTCCTTTTTTCGCCGCCCGGCTGGGTGTGCCCGCGCCCGACGCAGGGGACCTCGCAGTAACGGCGGCGGGCGAGCTGCGAGTACTTGACCTGCATTCCGCGGCGCTGGTGGCGGTCCTGCAGTCATGCGAGAGTTCAACTGAGCTGCCCCGGATGGGCGCGCATTCGGTGCTGGAGATGCTGCTGGCTCATGAGCGGCATTACTGGCGAGGCCAGGCGGAAGCGGCGGGACTGCTGGACGGCCGGGACAGGCTGTCGATGAGGCAGCTGTCGCAGGTTGTTGCTGCAGCATGCCTGCTTGGTGCGAGAACCGCCCGCGAGCTGTCCCGGCGGATTCCCGGGGTAGAGGTAACAGAAGCGGTAGCGCTGTGGCTTCGGGAGCTCTACCCCTCAGGCGAGGACGGCGTGCCGGGGATGCTGCGTCCGGACCGGCTGGCGGAATTGCATGTCACTCGCAGCCTGGCCTTCGAGCCCGACCTTGCCTTGGCTTGCCTGACCGGCCTGGACGCTGCCCAGGCCCGGCGGGCGCTGGTCTTCCTGGCCCGCGCGTCAGCATCGTATCCGGCGGCTCGGACGCTGCTGGAAGTATCGCTGTCGCAATTCCCCGAGGCGGTCTCTGGGCTGTCGGAATCCCGCGACGTGATGATCGCGGTCGCTGACGCGATCCCGTATCCGAGTCCGGCCTTGGCGCCCGCGCATGCCGCGATAGCCACCCGGATCCTGGCAACCTACAGGCCTGAGGACCCCGGACGGGTCCCCTGGCTGAACACCTTCGGGGTACTAGCCGGAGACCTGGGACGCCGAGAGGAAGCACTGACAGCGATCGAGGAGGCCATTACGTCTAGCCGGCTCTCAGCCGAGGCCGAGCCGGATGCATTCCTCCCCGACCTAGCAATGTTGCTGAACAACCAGTCGAATCAGCTGCTGGGCCTGGAACGACGGGAAGAGGCCTTGGCTGCGGTCAAGGAAGCAGTCACCATCCGCCGGGCACTGGCCCGGACCCAGCCCGCTGCCTTCCTGCCACGCCTGGCAGGGTCGCTGAATAACGCGGCTTCCTGCCTGTCCGCCCTCGGACAGCGGGAGGAGGCCCTGGCCGCGGTGGAGGAAGCCCTCACCATCCGCCGGGCACTGGCCCGGACCTGGCCTGCTGCCTTCCTGCCAGGTGTGGCGATGTCGCTGAACAACCTGGCCTCTTGCCTGTCCGCCCTCGGACAGCGGGAGGAGGCCCTGGCCGCGGTGGAGGAAGCCGTCACCACGTACCGGACACTGGCCAGGACCCGCCCCGACGCGTTCCTCCCCGACCTCGCCCTGTCACTCAACAACCTGGCCTCCTGCCTGTCCGGCCTGGAACAGCGGGAAGAAGCCCTGACCGCGATCGAGGAGGCCCTCACCATCCGCCGCGCCCTGGCTTATACCCGGCGCAACACTGAGCCTCCTGAGCCTGGCCCAGTCACTGGTCGGCCAGCCAGTCGGCATGGCGGAAGGCGACCTCAGCAGCGCTTGGATCCTGCGAGAGGGGCTGGACATCATCGGAGAAGTTGTCACCGGCCATGAGACGTCGCCGGAGCTCCGGACCGGTAGCTCCGTTCCCGGCCTGGCCGGATCGTTGCGGCATCAGGTGGAACGGCTAAGGATTCTCAGGCTGCGAGAGGAGGCGCTGGATGACATCGATGCCGAAATCCCTATCCGCCACGCACTGGCACAGCCCCGGCGCGAAACCTCGTTCCCCGAGTTCGCCGGAATGCTGAGCAACCTGGCTTCCTGCCTGTCAGGCCTGGGAAGGCACGACGAAGCGCTAGCCGCGGTTAATGAAGCCGTGAACGGCTACCGAACCCTGGCTGAGATAAGACCCACGGCCGCTGCCGATGGATACGCGAACACACATCATCAAGGATCAGCAACCGCGCCGGCCCGCCAGTACCGCCGCCAGTTGCTCGGCTGCCTGTACCGTGTCAGGGGCCGGCAACACACGCCCCGGATCGATCCGCGCGATGAGGCCATTCACCAGCGGCGCAAGCGCATCACCGTGGGTATCCCTGCCCACCGTCACCCAGTAGACCCGCCCTCGGAACTTCCGCAGTAGCCGCGGGTCGCAGCGGACCATCTTCGCAAGTGTGGTCTTCCCAAACCCGCCCGCTCCCTGCACTGCCGTGGTGATCCCGACCGTCCCTCCACCACGAAGCGCTGAGACAACCTTGCCGACCTCAGAGGGCCGGACCACTACCCAAGGCTCCGGCCGCTGCACCGCAGGTATCAGCCCTGCCGGTGTGTGGTCGTACCTGCGCTGCGCCCACCAGACCAGTAGCCCGGCACCCGCAACCGCCACTGTAGACCCGGCCGTCCACCATAGCGGGTAGCGCTCCATCGTCGGGAACCAGCGGGCCGTACCACCAGTGGCAACGTTCAGCGCGACTGCCATCACTGCGCTCACTATCGCCGCCAGCACGCCCGCCAAGACCAGCAGCACTAACCGCAGAACGCCCACGACCCACCCCCTCCGGCAGTGTCCCAATACAAGCGCAAAAACGCCTATTCCGCCAGCCGTGACGATCCTGACCGCAGGCCTCATCCACCGTGTCGTATGCCAGCACCGCCGGTAACGAGACGGTACCGCCCGGCCACCGTCATCCGCCGCGTGGCCTACAAGGCTTCCGCACCTAACAGCCGTTACCAAGCCTCCGGCCGAACCCGCGTCAGAGGTAGCCTTGTCTGGCCGAGGTACCCGGTGCGCCTACCTCACCAGAGCAGCCAGGCAACGCGAGCGTCCGCTGTAGCGCCGCTTGAACCTCCGGCAGCACGCCGCCCGATCGGCGGGCGCCGTCCACCTACGCAGCCACACTCGGGAACAAACAATCTGCGCGCACAGACTCGATTATTCCCAGTTTATTGATAGGAATTCATATTCGGCGATCTGGCCCTTTGGGCGTGGGCGCAGGCCTTCGGACCGGGAAGGATCAAACTGGCGGGCGAACTATAGCACGCTGTAGCACTGGGTGCTACCA